>FRDC01000913.1_pt1 | contig 89465 bp, 89 predicted proteins | sample 1106171 | NCBI WGS metagenome assembly FRDC01 (sample SAMEA3930566, study PRJEB13176) | freshwater metagenome | biome: Drinking water system; feature: drinking water; material: water | place: Singapore | collected 2014-12-20
GCTCGAACGGAACCTCGGCCAAAGTCTGTTGCAGCATGGGGAGTGCCTCCAATTCAGTGCTGCGATTCTCATAGCACATCAGGAGAGGGGAATAAATCAGACCTTCCCTAACTTGCTGGCAGGAAGACCTGGCTGTGGTGAAAACAAGAACAAAAACAGCAGCACAACTCCAACCACTCTGAATGAGCTAATACTTAATGAAGGTGTTTGTTTCATTTTGGCACTTACTCTCCAGAAAGTTTGCAAGTTCATTCACATCGTTATTGTGCACTCGTATGCACCCCAAGGTTGGTTTCAAGTCCGGTGTATCGGGGAATCTTGCATGAACGCCAATGCCAGTTCTCCCAGGAACAGGATCAATCGGAATAAACGCATCGCCGAGTGCTTGCTGCCTGTTTCGGTTACGGTCAAACGGTTTGAGGCCATCAGATGTCGGGGTACTATTAAACCCCTGACGTCGTGTTTGTCCTATAGGGTAAGTTCCGTTCGGTATAGGCCCATTGGATATGGGCCAAGGATAAGTACTGTTCGACGCAACAAACGGACCGATACTTTGATTACCATCGTTCGTGGCCGCTATCATAATGCCATTCTGCGAGCCGAATCCGATCACGCAAAGCCCAAGCGGATCTACATTATTGGGAACATTGTTAAGGACATAGAAATAGAAATTCCAGCCTCCTGCAAGGCCAATAGGATCTTCTCGAATAAATCGTGACAGGGTCGGGTTAAAGTACCGCGCTCGATAGTAGTACAGCCCTGACGTCGTGCTGCCATCATTCTCCCGCCCGGTAAACTGGAATGAATTCGACGAGTTTCCTGTGACCGTCGTCTTTCCAAACGGCTCGTAGGTGTAGATGGTCCCTATACTGCCCTGCGCATTGCTTAATGCGAGACTACTGCCCAAAGCATCCGTGTGGTAGTGCTCACTCCCTGTACTGGTCTGACGAATGAAGGGCTCATCGATGTTCAGACTGCGCAGGTAATTTGCCCCCACTGCCCCACTTCCGATCTCCGCCGCAATATCATTTCCGTCGTACAAGAACTGTGACGTGACGCTGCCCATGACTTTGGTCGTCCGTCGTCCAAGTGCATCGTAATTGAACGCAGCGATCGTCCCTCCACTGATGCCCATCAACCGATTGCGCGCATCCCACTGATAGGTGTTCACGCCATCATTGGTGAGATTGCCGTTGGCATCGTAGGTGAGCGTCGCACCGGCAAATGCGGTCTGTTCATTCGCAGCATCATACGCGGCACTGGCGACCGCAGTGGCCAGCAAGGACGCGGTGGCGTTGCTTCTCGTCAGGCCCACACGATTGCCGGCGGCATCATACTGATAGGTCAAGGCTTCGATGATGCCACTCGGGCCGTTATGGGTGATGCCGGTCAATCGTGAGGCGAGATCGTAGGCATAGCTCGTGGTCGTGTTATTGGAATAACTGAGACTCGTGCGCCGGTTGGCATTGTCGTAGCCCAGCGCGGCGAAGAGGGCACCTTGTTCCACACGTGTGAGTCGTGAGGCCGCGTCGTCTTGATAGAGCGTGGGCTGCTGACCATTGGCCGTCATTTGAGTGCGGCGATCAAGGGCATCGTATTGGTACGCCACCGTGCCCTGTGGTGTGGTTTCCTGAATGATGCGATCCAGAAGGTCGTAGGTGAAATCGATTGCACCGGCACCGGGTGCGGTGTCGCTGGCCTTGATGAGACGCCCCACGGAGTCATAACTAAATCCAACCGTCGCATCAGGATAAGTCGCCTGTGTGCGGCGGTTGAGCGAATCATATTTGAACGTCGTGACTTTGTTCTTTCGGTCCGTGAATTGTGCCAGATTCCCTGCAGGGTCGTACTGATACAACTCCTGCCTCGTGAGCGCATCCTTCCTCGTCGCCAGCCGATCCATGGTGTCGTACGTGTAGGTCGTCGTCTGGTTCTTGGTATCGGTCAGCGTCAGCAGATTACCGTTGGGGTCATAGGTGAAGCCAGTCACGCCATTGATCGCGTCGGTGATCTGGGAAACCTGGTTCACTGGGTCGTAGTCAAACTGGGTCGTTTTCCCGCGGGGATCGATCACGCTGGTGACGTTGCCACTAGCATCGTAGGTGTACTTGGTGACGCGGTTCAGCGGATCGCGCACTTCCATGACCTGAGTTGGAGAAAATGGCTGGGGGACTAGGAATCGAACCTAGGTAGCCGGCTCCAAAGGCCGGCGTCCTACCGCTAGACGATCCCCCAGCGCGGTACGAAAACGAATGGTAGATCTGGGACAGGCTGGAAAATATTTTTGGCTCGTGAACTAGGCATCGAACCTAGTTGATCAGCTCCAGAAACTGGCATCCCAAAATGACTCGCCCAGTGCGTCCTGAAACATTTCACAACGCTTGAACCGGGAGAGAGATTTTTGGCTGGGGGACTAGGAATCGAACCTAGGTAGTCAGATCCAGAGACTGACGTCCTACCTCTAGACGATCCCCCAACCGGCGTTCAACGTAATATACGATGCCGTCGTGCGTCAAGACGGACTAGTATTTGCGCGCTCGATCCCCTTACGGAGACGGAGAAGCGTCCGTTCCCGCCCCAGCACTTCCATGACCTCAAAGAGGCCCGGGCTGGCAGTCCGTCCTGTTAATGCTACTCGGACCGGCTGAGCCAACTGGCCCATTTTGATACCCTCTTCCTCGACCAATTTCTTAAAAGCCGTTTCCCATTCAGATTTTGAGAAGACCGGGAAGGCCTCGAACCGCTGGACCAGCTTGGACAAAACCGGCGCGGCGGCCGGAGTGAGAAATTTCTTGGCTGCCTCTTCTTCAAAGGGCGCCACCGGTCCAAAGTACGGTTTGACCCACTCGACCATTTCAACGAGTGTCTTTGCGCGTTCCTTGACCAATACCACCAGTTGGGCGAGCCACTCGGCGGTCACCGTTCGAACGTCGTCTCCCAAACCGGCCTGCTCCAACAGTGGAACGAGTGCCTGAGCCACAGAGGCGGGCGAACTGGTCTTGATGTACTCGGCATTCATCCACAGCAGCTTATCGGGATTGAAGACGGCCGCCGACGTCTGCACGTGCTTCCAGGAGAACTTCTCGATCAACTCCTCGCGAGTGAACAGTTCCTGATCACCATGCGACCAGCCAAGCCGGACAAGATAATTCACCATCGCCTCGGGCAGATAGCCCATGTCTCTGTAGGCCATGATCGACGTGGCGCCGTGGCGCTTGGACAATCGTGTTTTGTCTGCCCCCAGAATCATCGGCAGATGTCCGAAGTGCGGTACGGGAAACCCCAACGCCTCAAAAATAGGAACTTGGCGGGGCGTATTGGTCAAGTGATCGTCTCCGCGCACGACATGCGTAATGTTCATCAGCGCGTCATCGACCACGACGGAAAAATTGTACGTGGGGTACCCGTTCGACCGGAGAATGATGAGATCGTCCAAGACGGCATTGTCGAAGACAATCTTGCCCTTAATCAGATCCTCGACCACAGTCTGCCCTTCCTGCGGAGCCTTGAATCGCAATGCCGCTTCACTGGTCGGATTCGTGAGACGTAGACTGCGACAGCGACCGTCATATCGAGGGGAGAGCCCTTTGGCTTCAGCCTCTTTGCGCCGGGCTTCCAATTCTTCTGCCTTACAGACACACCAATAGGCGCGACCGGCTTCGAGCAGCCGCATCGCATGGCTGCGATAGAGATCCATCCGTTGGGTCTGCCGGTAGGGGCCTTCATCGACATCGAGTCCGACCCATTTCATGCCGTCAATGATGGCCTGGATGGATTCATCGGTCGATCGACTCTGGTCCGTGTCTTCGATACGGAGGATAAAGACGCCTTGCTGCTGTCTGGCATAAAGCCAGTTGAACAAGGCCGTACGAACTCCCCCGATGTGGAGAAATCCTGTCGGGCTTGGGGCAAACCGCACGCGAACTTGCGTCATAGGAGGAAACTCTCGCTGAAAGACGGTATCTATAGCATGCACGGAAAAGTGTTGTACAGAATCGATCCCCTCACGACTATTTTCTCTTTTATCTAGGGCGTCCTTCTGATATGAACGTCTCGGAAGGGAGGGGCATGGCGGAATTCACGCAGACAGCTCGGGTGCTCTCCGTAACCGATCTCACTCCCAACGTTCGTCAACTCATTCTTCTTCCCACGACACAGAAGCTCGCGTTCCAACCAGGACAATGGGTGTCGTTGAAGCTGCCAGTCGGCTCCACGCCGCCTCTCAACCGCGCCTATTCTATGGCGGTCCCGGCGTCGCCCTCCGGTGAACTCACCCTCGTGTTCGACCGGGTGCCGGATGGATTGGGATCCCGTTACCTGTCCCAGATCAGAGCCGGGGACGAATTATTGTTATCCGGCCCCTACGGCAACTTCGTGCTCCCGCAGCCGCTCGATCGGGAGCTGCTGTGCATCGCCCAATACACCGGTCTGGTTCCGATTCGATGCATGCTGAAGGCCATGTACGCCCACCGCGAAACCGTGCCGGTTCTCGTGATCGCCGTCGGACCGGCAGAAGATGAATTGCTCTACCACCAGGAGCTGCTTTCGCTAGCCCTCATGCGCCCATCGTTTCGCTATCTTCCGCTGGTTGCCTCCGGCGAAGAGTCCGCCGTCGCGTTGACCGTGAGCATGCTGCGCCAACTCGTGAGCGACCAATCCAAGGTTATTCCCATGCTTTGCGGAACCAAGGGATTCGTGAGGCCCCTACGAGGCTACTTCGTCGAAACGGGATATGACCGGAAGGACGTGAAGACGGAAACGTACGATTAGCAAACCGAGTATCGTCAACCGTTATGGGTTGGTCGAGACCAGGTCAAACAGTGGGGTTCAAAACGAATGATGATGGCACAGCACAGATCACGCGCGCCTCAATGTCCTTCTCGGATAAGGTTTTTATTAACGGCCGGGATCTCGACCACGATGTCTTTGGTACCGTTGGGCACACACTGACATCCCAACCGTGAATGCAGTGTGGTCATCGGCGCTTCATCGAGTTGATCATATTCGTCATCCGTGCCTTCATTACAGGTATCGAGACCCTGCTTGACCATGACATGGCAGGTTGAACAGGCGCACACTCCTCCGCATACGTGCTCCAAATCCACTCCATTCCCCATAGCAATATCGAGGAGACTCCCCGGAAGCCCCGTTGAACCATAGGGAATTCTGGCTGGATCTACAGCAACTTTCGTGACCGTCCCGTCCGGCTGAATATAGGTGACAGTATACGCGGTTTTGGGGAGGTCATAGTCGGCCTTTTCAATATAGGGATTTGTCCCACCCATCGACCTGTTCCTTTCTCGCTACCAGCCTAACTTTCGCCCGCATGATTCATACGGGCAATGGTGCTTGGATCATAATGTTGACAGCCTTGAATTCTGCGTGCTATCTTGAGTCCGACTTATTTGATCGGAGACCATTATAGTCTCCGATGGTATTGATCGGCAATAGTCATGTTGAAAATATCAAAAAAAGCTGATTACGCGCTCATGGCGCTCCAACACATTGCCTTGGTCCAATTCGGCGATGTGACCCCGGGCCGCGTCGTGAATACTAAGGAGATCGCCGAAGAATACAACATCCCATTGGAACTGTTGGCAAAGGTGCTCCAAGCTCTTTCCAAGAACGGCATGATCGAGAGCCATAACGGCCCCAAGGGGGGATACTTGCTCGCCCGAAACGCGAGTCATATCACAATCGCACAAATTCTCGAAAGCATCGAAGGTCCGTTGGGACTGACCGACTGTTCACATGAAAAGGATGGTGACTTCTGCATGCAACGGGAGCATTGCAACATCCGCACGCCGCTGTTGAAGGTGCAGGACAGCATCTATCAACTGCTCAATAGTATGACCCTGCAAGATATGATGGGCGGCACACCGCTCATTACGATTCAGTCGCCGTCAACACAAGGAGTCGACCGATGAAGCTTCCCATTTTCCTCGACAACCATTCGACCACCCCGATGGATCCACGGGTTCTGGACGCGATGCTTCCGTATTTTGTCGAAAAGTTCGGTAATGCCGCCAGCCGCAACCATGCTTTCGGCTGGGCCGCGGAAGAAGCGGTGGAGCTGGCCCGCAAGCAAATCGCCAAGCTGATCAACGCCGATTCGAAAGAAATCGTGTTTACCAGCGGCGCGACAGAATCGGACAACCTTGCGCTCAAAGGTGTCCTGGAGATGTACAAGGAGAAGGGCACCCACCTCATCACATCATCCACGGAGCACCGCGCCGTGCTCGACACGGCCAAGTCCCTCGAGGCCAAGGGCCTGGCGACGGTCACCTATCTGCCGGTCGATAAACACGGCATGGTCAACCCCGACGACGTGCGGAACGCGATCACGGACAAGACCGTCCTGATTTCCGTGATGCTGGCCAACAACGAAATCGGCACGATCAATCCGATCCGGGAAATCGGCAAAGTCGCGAAGGAGAAGGGCGTGCTGTTTCACTGCGACGCCACACAGGGTGTCGGGAAAATTCCCGTCGACGTGCAGGCCATGGGCATCGACCTCATGTCGTTCACCTCCCATAAGATGTATGGCCCCAAGGGAGTGGGCGCGCTCTATGTGCGGAAGAAGAGTCCCCGGGTCCGCCTCGTCGCCCAAATGGACGGCGGCGGGCATGAACGCGGCATGCGCTCCGGCACCCTGCCGGTGCCGCTGATCGTCGGGTTCGGCAAGGCTTGCGAATTGTGCGAACAGGAAATGGCGACGGAAACGGCGCGCCTGACCGCCATGCGCAATCGGCTCGAAACAGCCATTATGGGGGGATTGGAAGAAAGTTATTTGAACGGCCACCCCACCAACCGGCTGCCGGGCAATCTCAACATCTCCTTTGCCTATGTTGAAGGCGAATCGTTGCTGATGGGCATGAAAGACATCGCGCTCTCGTCCGGATCGGCCTGCACCTCGGCCACACTGGAACCGTCATATGTCTTGCGCGCACTCGGCGTTGGGGTTGAACTTGCTCACTCGTCGATCCGCTTTGGCTTGGGCCGGTTCAACACCGAAGAAGAGGTTGACTACACAATCAAAAAGGTTATGGAGATCGTGACCAAATTGCGGGAAATGTCTCCACTCTATGAGATGGCTAAAGAAGGCGTCGATTTGAAGTCAGTTCAATGGGCAGCCCACTGAACTGACACGACGCGATATACAAGGAGGACGTCATGGCATACAGCGATAAAGTCGTCGACCATTTTAATAACCCCCGGAACATGGGAAGTTTCAAAAAAGACGAAGACGGCGTCGGTACCGGCATGGTCGGCGCGCCGGAATGCGGCGATGTGATGAAGCTGCAGATCAAGGTGCAGGACGACATGATCGTAGACGCCAAGTTTAAGACCTTCGGCTGCGGGTCCGCCATTGCCAGTTCCAGCTTGGCCACCGAATGGCTCAAGGGCAAAACGATCGAAGAGGCCCAGAAGATCAAGAATACCGACATCGTGCAGGAGCTGAATCTCCCGCCGGTGAAGATCCATTGTTCTGTGCTGGCGGAAGACGCCATTAAGGCCGCGCTGGCGGACTATCAGAAAAAGGCCGACAAGACAGAAGCAGCCGGATAGCCCCATCGCAGAAGCAACGAGCAAAGGCAAAGGGAAGGAGTGCGCCCATGGATACACCGGAAACGACCACAACGCCCGAGCCGGTCGTCACCTTGAGCGAATCGGCACTGAAAGAGGTCAAGCGGCTCATTAACGTGCAAGGCATTGAGAGCGGCGGGCTTCGCCTCGGCGTCAAGGGCGGCGGCTGCTCAGGGCTCAGCTATACGATCAATTTTGACGAAAAGATCGGGCAGTACGACCAGGTCTTCGAGTTCGACGGAGTCAGGGTGATCATCGACGCCAAAAGTGCAATTTACTTGCAGGGGACGCAACTCGACTATCAAAAAGATCTCATGGGCGGCAATTTCAAGTTCGTGAATCCGAATGCCAATAAGACCTGCGGCTGCGGAGAGTCGTTCTCGGCGTAGACAACTTGTGCGCTGCACATTCTGGCCGCTCACACAGACTACGCCGTACCCTCAGCCTGTACCTTCACCTCTTAGAAGCCGGCGGTTCGTTTTCAGCAACCCGTGCAGGCAGGGCACGCAGCTGTCCCGTCAGGCCAACATAGGCGGAGTGACATATGGACCATCACCACACGCACAACACCGGTTCACGCGATCTTCGGATGGCCAGAAGCATGTGCTGGCACTGCCAATCCGAAATGTCCGGCGAGTATTTCTGCGAACGTTGCGTGAAGGTCCAACCCGTCTCGAAAGAGACGGATTATTTTACGTGCTTTGGCCTTCCTCGCCGGTTGACTATCGATTCGAAGAAGTTGGAAGCGAAATTCTACGAGATGAGCCGCGCATTTCATCCCGACTTTTATCAGAACAAAAGCGAGACCGAGCAGGCCATCAGTCTTGGGAACGCGGCCACCCTCAACACGGCCTATCGCACCCTTCGCGACCCGATTCAGCGCGCCGAGTATCTGCTCGACCTGGAGGCTGGATCGGTCAAGGACATTCGTACATCGCCGCCGAGCGATCTCTTCGAGGAAATTCTCGAGCTGCAAGAGACGGTTGAAGCGTATCGGGCAAGCGATCGTACCTCCGAAACAGGCCGGCAACTGCTCACGCAGCTTGTGGCAGAACGACAGGCTCTGGATCAGCGCAAACAGGATATGGAACATCACCTACAACAGATCTGTACCGAATGGGATGCGCTCCAAGACCGAGGCGAGGCCACCAGCCAGGCCCGTACGGAACGGGATCGCCTCCTGAAACAGATGCGGGAGATTCTCTCCAACCGGACCTACGTCAAGAATATCGTCAACGACCTCGCCGCAACGATCGGATAACGGACATGCCACGCATCGTCGGAATCGACCTCGGCACCACCAATTCGCTTGTCGCGTATATGAAGGACGGAAAACCCTGCGTCATTCCCGGACGCACAGGCCGCGCCATGGTCCCTTCCGTGGTGGCCCTGACGGACAACGGCCTGATCGTCGGAGACTCAGCGAAGGAACATCTCACCCGCAGCCCGGAACGCACCGTCTACTCTGTGAAACGATTCATGGGCAAAGGCCTTGCGGACGTCCAGAATGAACTGGCTTACTTCCCCTATTCTTTGACCGAACGGGGTGGCGTGATTCGGATCACGCTGGGGGAAAAATCCTATTCACCGCCGCAGATCTCGGCCATGATCCTGAAAGAACTCAAACAGCGGGCAGAAGCCCATCTTGGTGAAAGCATCACGAAAACCGTTATCACCGTCCCGGCCTATTTCAACGACAGTCAGCGCCAGGCGACCAAGGACGCCGGCCTCATTGCCGGTCTGGAGGTGTTGCGCATCATCAACGAACCGACTGCCGCATCACTTGCCTATGGCCTGCAGAACAAGACGCAGGGCACGATCGCTGTCTACGACTTCGGCGGCGGCACCTTCGATATTTCCATTCTAAAGCTGAAAAACGGGATCTTTGAAGTACTGTCTACGAATGGAGACACGCATCTCGGCGGGGATGATCTGGACCGCCGGATTGCCGACTTGTTTCTCGACGAGATCCGAACCGCGTGTCACATCGATCTCTCGACCTATCCTGATCACATGCAGGCAGTCCGCTTGGAAGCGGAGCGGGCCAAAATTCGCCTTTCAGACGAATTGAAAACGCAGATTGTGATCGAGCTCCCGGATGGGAAGGGCCGCTACACCAGAGAGCTGACGCGTGATCAGCTCGAGTCCATGGTGATGGACATCATCGAACGCACGCTCACTCCCTGCCGTCTGGCACTGAACGACGCGGAACTCACACCGGCTCAAATCGACGAAGTCGTACTTGTCGGGGGTTCGACCCGCATGCCGCTTGTCAGGCGGCGCGTACAGGAGCTGTTCGGCAAACAACCTCGCGGCAACATCAATCCGGACGAAGTGGTCGCCCTCGGCGCCGCCGTGCAAGCGGATATTCTGAGCGGCGGTACGACCGATATGCTGCTCCTCGACGTAACCCCGCTGTCGCTCGGCATCGAAACCATGGGCGGAGTGATGAGCAGTTTAATCCGAAGAAACACCACCATCCCGGCCAGTGCCAAAGAACTGTTCACCACCTATGTCGACGGCCAGACCGGCGTCGACATTCACATTCTGCAAGGGGAGCGCGAGCTGGTGAAGGACAACCGCAGCCTTGCCCGCTTCCGCCTGAAAGTGCCCCCGCTCCCGGCCGGTGTGCCGCGCATCGAGGTGACCTTCTTGCTCGACGCGAATGGAATTCTGAACGTCACGGCCAGCGACATGCGAACCGGCCAAAGCCAATCGATCGACGTCAAACCGTCGTACGGCCTGTCGGACATCGAAGTGGAACAGATGATCGAAGACTCGTTTAAGTTCGCGCAGGAAGATGTCGCCGCCCGCAAGCTGATCGAAGCGAGACTCGATGCCGAAGCATTGATCGTGACGACCGAAAAATCGCTCTCGGAAGGCGCCAGACTTGTCGACCAGGACATGCTTGCTGCCATTCGTGAAGCCCTGACGGCTCTGACCGCAGCCAAAGGCGGCACCGATCCAAAAGCGATCCGCGCGCGCATGGCTGACCTCGAACAGACGGCCAAGCCGCTATCGGTCACCCTGCTGGATGATTCACTCAAACGAAGCCTGCAGGGGAAAAAAGTCACGGAAATCACGGGAACCTGATCTCGCAGGACAATCCTGAGGCTTCACAAACCACGAGATACGAGGGAGTTACCGATGGATCTGAAGTGGCAGGATGCGGAAGAAATCGCGATTCGTCTGGTCGAAGAACATCCGGAAACCGATCCGCTCACCGTTCGGTTCACTGATATGCACGCCTGGGTCGTCGCCTTGCCGGAATTCAAAGACGACCCAAAGAAATCGAACGAAAAAATACTCGAAACAATCCAGATGGCCTGGCATGAAGAATACCAGGACTCAAAATCCTAACTTCGGAGACAATCAGAGCCCGCCCTCGCCAACCGGCGGCCCTTCCGGAATCTGATCCAGCTTATAGAAGTCCGTGGGGTCAACCCGGCGGTGTGCTGCCTGTGTCGGTTCACTGCCTTTCGCAAAGATTTCGACAGCCCCCTTCTGCCCCTCGCCGTCCTGCTCCGACTCCAGCAGCCCTGTCGACGAATCAACCTTCACAAAGGTGACTCCGTCCGGAATTTCAAACGGCACGACGGGAAGCTGATTCAACGCCTCCTTCATGAAGGCCATCCAAATCGGCAGCGCCGCGCGAGCGCCCGTTTCACTCTCGCCGAGCGAACGACGATCATCGAATCCCACATACACCCCGGTCACTAAATTCGGAGCCCCGCCGATAAACCACGCGTTGATATAGTCGTTGGTCGTCCCGGTCTTCCCTGCAATGGGACGATTGAGCGCTTTCGCAGCCTGGCCCGTTCCCTTCTGCACCACATCTTCCATCATATTGGTGATGAGATATGCGGTTTCTTTTGCAAGAACCTCCTGCGATTGAGGCTGCGCCGATTCGAGCAGCTTTCCCGTGCTGTCCGTCGCCACTTTGATGGCATACGGCTCCACACGGGTTCCCTGATTCAGAAAGACCCCGTACACCGACGTCAATTCCATCAAGCCCACTGACGACGACCCCAGGCCCAAGGAAAGGTCGGCCGGCAACGGACTGACCATGCCGACCGAGCGGGAAAATTCGATGACATTCTTGATCCCCACCTTATCGAGCAGCCGCACCGTCGCGAGATTGTGCGAGTGCGCCAGCGCATCACGCAAACTCACCATCCCGTGAAACTTCCGGCCATAATTCTCGGGTTTCCACGTCTTGTCGTCCTCTTCCTGTTCGTAGACGACCGGCGCATCGAGAATCTGTGTGGCCGGGCTCAAGCCTTGGCTCATCGCGGTCGCATAGATAAGCGGCTTGAATGCTGATCCCGGCTGCCGGTGCGCTTGCACAGCCCGGTTGTACTCGCTTCGTGAAAAATCGTAGCCCCCGACCATCGCCCGAATTGCGCCGCTCTTTGGATCGATGGCGATCAGGCCTCCTTCGACGATCGGCGTCTGTTCGAGCGTCAATTGCATCCCGTCTTTAGAAACCTTTTTCACTCCGACCTCGACGACATCGCCGGGTTTGAGGATCTGCTTGAGATTGGGATTCAGCACGAAGTTGACCGTTGGATCTGGCCCCTTCAGGAACCGCTTCGCCCAGGCCATATCGTCGAAAGCCAGCTTCGCCGCAACCGATCCGACTTGCACCACGTAAAAATCCTTCGCGACCCTTAACACGATGCCTTCTGCCACATCGCCCGGCTTGAGCGGTTTGTCCTCCGATGCAGGCATCGAAGACTGGAGGGTGCTTAGATCGACCGTTCGCCGAGGCCCACGCCATCCTTGCCGCTTATCGAGTTCACGGACCCCGGCGACGAACGCAGCCTCTGCGGCCTTTTGCATCGAGAGATTCAGGGTCGTGTGAATTTGCAGGCCGCCCTTATACACCATCGTTTCCCCGTATTTCGCCATCAGCAATTGGCGAACATGCTCAACAAAATGCGGGGCAAGGTGCTCACTGCCGGGGCGATGGAAATTGAGCGTCTCGGCCACAGCGGCTTCGCGATCGGCCGCCGTGATGAACCCCGCCTCTTCCATCCGGGACAACACATGCTCTTGCCGCTTCTTCGCCCGTTCGTATGCGGTGAACGGGGAGAACCGGCTGGGAGATTTTGGAAGTCCTGCGAGAAAAGCCGACTCGGCAAGGGTCAGCTCGGAGAGTTTTTTACCAAAGTACGATTGGGCCGCCGAAGCCACGCCATACGACCCCTGTCCGAAGTAGATTTGGTTCAGATAGGTTTCAAGAATCTGTTCCTTCCCGGACACCGCTTCCATTTTATAGGCCAAGACTAACTCCCGAATCTTGCGCTCATACGACCGCTCCGAGGACAGAAACAACGACCTGGCCAACTGCTGCGTAATCGTGCTCGCCCCCTCGACCTTTCTGCCGCCATGGCGGATGTTCGTCCAAGCCGCCCGCAGCATGCCGATGTAGTCCAGCCCTGGATGTTCGAAAAAGCGCGCATCTTCGGTAGCAATCACTGCCTGGCTGAGAGATTTGGGAATGTCGGCGAGCGGCGTCAGAATACGGCGCTCAATAAAGAATTGGCCGATGGGCTGCCGATCGTCCGAGTACACGGTAGTGACCAGGCTCGGTTGATAGTTCTGAAGCTGTTCGAGCGACGGAAGGTCCTGCGAAAAGTACCAGATCACTCCCGCGACCGTCGTGGCTCCGACGATCGCACAGGCGGCAAACCCGACCAGGGTGATCTGCCACCAGCGCCACTCCCAGAAGCGCCAACTCCGATGAGGCTGCCTCTGAATCTCTATAAAGCGATCATCGCCCGGCATCCGAACAAGACTCCTGTGTATGGTGAATTTATAGTCAGCGAGGGTGTTGAAAACACCTTACAATGCAACCCCCCAAAACTCAAGCAAGGTCTTCCATCAGGCTACGTGCAGAACCACTCGGACAATCAATACTTCTTCTTACGCTCAAAACTCTGAGCAGCCATTTCGAATCGCCCCTTCATTCGGCTAAGGCCCGCAGTCCGTCAAAATCATGAACCACAATGCCTGCGAAACTGCGATGCGCTACCGTATTCAGAAGTGTCCGCACGGCCTTCTCCACGTCGGACCGTGGACGCCCCGCAAAGGTAATTCGCTCAGGCCTGACCGTCATGCGGTGGTGAACCCGGAACCCCTCGCGGGGATCATCCTTCGAAAGCGGTGAGGGAAAAGGCGGGAAAATCAATCGACGGTGCAGACGATCCAAGACCGCATCGGCAAGCTGCAGGCGCGGCTCTCGCTTGAGCGTCACGCGTTGTTCGACCGGCAACGTAATCGTCTCGACGGCGAGCCACACCGGAATCCCGATAAGATCGCCATACCGCAGCGTATCGTCTGAAAGACTCTTCACTTCGCCCAGATCGGTTCGATAACTCATCACCACCACTTCATCCACTCGATCCATCACGGCAAAAGCCAACGGGCGTCCTCGCACAGCCACGGTGGTCAGCCAAAACGGCATCACAACCGAGAGATGTGTACGCTGTCCGATCATCTCCTTAATCAGGTCAATGGCATTCAAGTACTGAATCGGACCGGCCTCATCGTCCAGAAATCCCGGCAGAAGATACGGCTCGATGTCGAGCTGCACCCCGGCCAACAGATGAGGCTCCACAAGACCAAACAGACGGCGAACTTTCCCGGCAAGCTGCTGAGGATCATAAATCGCCTCCGGGTAGCCGTCGAGGGCAACCACCTCAATACCGCCTTCTCTGAGTGTGACGAGGAGCCGGACGTATGCTCGCCATATTTCCGGTCCGTCCTCCGAAGCCGGCATCTGAATCATGACCCGCGAAAGACTGTGGCGGCGACAGGTTGAGACAATGGCGCCCGGATCTTCGATTGCCTCCCGGTATCTCCAAACCCAAACGCCGGATCGGGCTGACTGTTCGAAACCCGATCGGTCTTGGGCCAAGTCCATCTGTTCAATCACCACCTGTGCCTCAGGGTCCTCGGTCGTTACGACCAGGGCCGCTGCCCTTCGCAAATCCAGCGAGCGACCGAGTTCAACCAGCGGGATGGTCACATCGAACGTGCCGCGCACAGTCGCGAACCGCACATTATCCTGTCGGATCGCGGAGGCCCAATCCTCCATGGCAAACGAGATACGACCGAGGGCCCGTCCTCTGAGCCTGATGGTTTTGTACGACAAGAGGTCCAACACCCCTCCGTTCGGCCTCAGTTCAATCCTCTGCCCACAGCGACCACTGCCTGCCTCGGCAAACGTCATAGTTACAGTCTTGTCCCCTTCCGGTCGCGACAGCAGCCCCCGGCACACTCCAAAGACTTGCGAGTGACTGAAACCCGGCAGGAGATCGAGCAAGGGCGATATCGGCCTGTCAGAGGTGGAAGGAACGGAGTCAGGGGGCCCGTTGATCGTCACACTTGGGGTCGTTTGCTCTCCCACATAAGAAAGTTCAATGGAGTGGATGTCCGCAGGTATAGAGCCTGTCAGCGGGACTTCAATGGAATATGCCGGTCCGGCAACAACTACTCCCATCAATGTCCACAATACAAATGCCCATGCGAGCGTTTGCCTGACCCTGCGTACCCAGGGACACGTCGTATCCGAACGCACCACGCGACTTCGAGATCGCCTATTGGAGAAAACTCCCCTCATTTTGTGCTGGCCTGTGCTTCCCATTTTGATTCGGCTTGAGAATTGTACAAGTCATCGGTCCGGTTGTCCCTGAAAACTCCAATTCTCTCGTCTTCTGGATTCCAATTGATCTTTGATATACCCCCATCAATCCCCAGCCGCCTGCAATCCGATATGCCTGTCTCGAAAGCACGTTCCTTGATCCCGAGGTTCCACCACCCATCCCGCCATAGACCCACAGATTCTTCATGAGCTGAGTTGTAGGCTTGTGCAAGAGAATGCAGTTCGAGTATACTGCCTGGTTTGCGCCTCACTAGTGGGCGTCTTTTTCGTCATCCAAGGAAGTATCGTTACTATGTCCACCGTACGTGCCCCTCATGACCGCCGTGACGACATCCGGAACATCGCCATCATCGCCCACGTCGACCACGGCAAGACAACATTGGTTGACGCTGTTCTCCGCCAAACCCATGTCCACAGAAAAATCGACGACATGGGCGAGCGGATCATGGATTCGATGGATCAGGAACGCGAACGCGGGATTACGATCCGCGCCAAAAACGCCAGCGTCATCTACAACGGAGTGAAGATCAACATCGTCGATACGCCGGGCCACGCCGACTTCGGCGGCGAAGTCGAGCGGACCCTTCGGATGGTAGACGGCGTGCTGCTCCTGATCGACGCCAAAGAAGGCCCGATGCCGCAAACGACCTTCGTGCTACGGAAAGCCTTGGCGCTTGGGCACAGAGCCATCGTCGTCATCAACAAAATCGACCGGCCGGACGCCATGATCGACGACGTCGTCAATCGCACGTTCGATCTCTTCGTCCATCTGGGCGCCACCGACGAACAGCTCGATTTTCCCATCGTCTACACCTCGGCCCTCAAAGGAATCGCCTCGCTCGACGCGAACAAACCGGGAACCGCCATTGCGCCGTTGCTCGATACGGTTCTGGAAAAGATCCCTGCGCCGGCCATCAACGCCGACGCTCCGCTCCAAATTCTCGTCCTGGCCCTCGTGCAGGATTCTTATAAGGGCAAGATGGGAATCGGCAAGATCCAATCCGGTTCGATCGCCCGACGGCAGAACGTGCTGGTGCTGGGCAAAGACGGCGTGCAGCTGCCCGGCAAGGTTTCCGATCTGGCGGTCTATTCAGGTCTTGAACGGACTGATACCGAACAAGCCCAAGCGGGTGAAATCGTCGCCGTGGCCGGACTGGATCAGGTCAGTATCGGAGATACCATCGCCGACGCCGAGCAGCCGCTCGCGCTGCCCCGCGTGACGATCGACGAACCGACGGTGCAGATGACTTTCTCCGTCAACAACAGCCCCTTTGCCGGCCGGGAAGGGAAATACCTCACCTCGCGCCACCTGCGCGAGCGCCTGTTCAGGGAACTCGAAACGAACGTGTCGCTCCGCGTGAGCGAAACCGACAGCGCCGACCGCTTTCTGGTCGCAGGGCGCGGCGAATTGCACCTCGGCGTCTTGATTGAACAGATGCGGCGGGAAGGTTATGAGCTGCAGGTATCGCAGCCGGAAGTCATTCTCCATCGTGACGGCGGCCAGGTCACGGAGCCCTACGAAGAACTGACCATCCAAGTGCCGGAAACCTACCAGGGCGCCGTCATTGAAGAGATCGGCAAACGCCGTGGAGAAATGCGGCACATGAAGCTGGTCCATTCCGACGTGGGCCCAGGCGACATGCATCTGGAATACTACATTCCCACGCGCGGCATCATGGGGCTGAAGAACATCCTCATGGCCAAAACGCGCGGCACGATCATCATGCACCATGTGTTCAAGGCCTACGAAGCAGCGCACGAACAGGATCTGCTTGTCACCGCCCACGGTTCCCTCTGCGCCTTTGAAGACGGCACCACCACGGGCTACGCGCTGTTCATGGTGCAGGAACGCGGTGAGCTGTTTCTCGGCCCCGGTGTGGAGGTCTATCGAGGCATGGTCGTCGGCGAGAACAGCCGCGATGAAGATCTGGACGTCAACGTGTGCAAAGAAAAACACCTCTCGAACATGCGAGCCTCCGGCTCAGACGAAGCCTTGGTGCTCACGCCTCCTCGGGAAATGACCTTGGAATTCGCGTTGGAATATATTCGGGGCGACGAACTCGTCGAAGTCACCCCTAAAAATCTGCGCCTCCGCAAGCGTCTGTTGAATCCGGACGACCGCCGCAAGGCTAAAAAATCCGGCAAATGATACGTGGCTCGTAAAGTGTCGTTCGGTTGCGAACCACGCTTTACGATGAACGAGATACGGACCCTGAGATGAGAATCCGCAAAAAGACCCCCAAGCCGTCCGCCAAGCGTCCGCCCCTCTACTTCATCGGCTATCGCGGCACGGCTCCGTCCACGAACGAACTTGTGATGCAGTACGAACGTGAGTACGGCGGACCATTGTCCATTCGCCACGAAGCGGAATCGCCCGAATCATGGCAAGCGACACACGGCCCCTGGTCAGCCCATGTCGTAATGCCCTTACCGGCAAGCCACGTGGCCGAGATCATGAAACAACTGGCCTGGGAACATCCCCTGATGGGCGCCATCGCGCCTTCCGTCGCACCCCCGCGAGATATGCCGGACTCGGTTCTGATTGGCGCCCGGCTGGCCCGATGTCTGACTCTCCTGACACAGGGAACCGCGTATGATGTGACCACGCAGGCTTACCTCAATCCATCAGATTGGCAGAATCGCGCCCTGACAACCTTTCAGATCGATGATCATCTGTCTGTCGCGCAAGACGAAACCGCTCGGCCCGACCAAGTCTGGTTTTACTCGTTGGGACTGGCGAAATTCGGACTGGATGAGATCGAACTCTTTCAAGGTAAAGGACTTCCGGAAAGCGCTGCGAAGGAGATTCTGAACGCAGCGGCCCATGAGCTATTGCGTATAGGGCAATCGCCCAAAGTCGGGACCTCGATCCACCTTCCTGCGCTGGGCCAGACTCTGCGTATCGTGAACTACCGTACGGCTGCTCCGGCAGGTCGCATGATGGGATTCCGCCAACTTCAAAGTTAGCGAATCTTTTATAATACAATGACTTATCACTCTGCGGCTGGAGTGCTAGGTCTTTCGGCCCGTTGACAATCTTTCAAGCCGCACAGTACAAAATTACTCTCATTGTTCGTATAGGCCAGACTCTCAACCATATGAAGGAGGATCTCAGATGAGCGACGTAGCTGCAGAAATTAAAGCGGGCGATACCGCGCCGGATTTCAACTTGAAGGACCAGGATCAGAAGGACGTGAAGTTGAGCGATTTTAAGGGCAAGAAGAATGTCGTGCTCTGCTTCTACCCGCTGGACTGGAGCCCCGTGTGTCAGGGCGAGAACAAGTGTTTGACCGATGACTTCCCCAAGTTCCAATCAGCCAACGCAGAACTCTTCGGCATCAGCTGCGACAGTTTCTTCTCGCACAAGGCCTGGGCTGACTCACTTGATCTCAAGCATCGCCTTTTGTCCGACGTCCATCGGACGACTGCCAAGGCCTACGGTCTCTACTTCGAGCCACTCAACTGCTCCAAGCGCGCGACCGTGATCGTCGATAAGAACGGCAAGGTAGCCTACGTCAAGGTGCAGGAAATCAAGGTCGCTCGTGAGGACAAGGAAATCCTCGGCGCGCTCGCCAAACTGAGCTAGGGAGTACTGAAAGCTGAGTGCTGAGGTTTGGAGAGAAATCCTTTCCAATCTCAGCCCTCAGCACTTGTGACTATGTCCGGTACGGTTCAAGACGTCAGAGACGAGAATTACAAGGAATTCACCGACAGCGCCGGTGCGGTCGTGGCGTACGGGCTCGCTACCTGCGAACCGTGCAAGACCTACGACCCGATTCTGGAAGCCACCGCCGCACAATTCCCATCTATCAAAGTGGGCAAGGCCAAGATGCATGTGCCAGGCCGCTGCCGCGAGATCAAGAGAGCCCATACGTTCGAGACGTATCCAACCACCCACTTCTTTTCCCACGGCAAGCTGCTCCTGACGCGCGAAGGCGTCGTCGAACCCGCCGAACTCGCCGCACTGATCAACGATCATCTACTGAAATAGATCTGCCCTTCCGTCGCCAATGATCCGACGCCTTCTCTGCCTTTGACATCTGCCGCGACATATCGATATGGTAATTCCGAAATCGACACTCGGCGCCGTCTGGACATCCTAAACCTGATACCGCTTGAACTCCTTGAGGAGCGTTGCCTATGAACAAAACGATCGGTGGAGTGATCGTCGTCACGATATTGGCCGTATCGTCGCCGGTCTTGGCGCATACGGACGAATTCTTCGAATCGGTTGAGGCGCCTCATGGCGGGCAACTGCGTATGACCGGTCCGTTTCATTTGGAACTGGTCGCCAAGGAAGGGGAACTCACCGTTTACGTGACGGACCATGCTGATACGAAGCTTAGCGTGGACGGCGGCCTGGCCAAAGCCACCGTTGAAACGGGCCAGACCAGAACTCAGGTTCATCTGCACCCGGTCGGGGACAATATGCTCAAGGGATCCGGCATCTTTTCGCTCATGCCGAATACCGTCGTGATCGTCTTCATGAAACTGCCGAATCATGATGCGCACTCCGCCCGTTTCATGCCGCTCAAGCCCAAGACCGAACCGAATGAGCAGCCCCGGGAGGGAACGTCAAAAACCGACGGCGCAGAGCACCACCATCACCACCAGCCGAAGCATTGACGGCCGATATCCGCCATTGATCGATACGGAGCCTGCTTTGGAGGAGAACCGATCATGAAACATCTGCTGAGTCATCTTGTCCTTGGCATAATGCTGATCTGCTCAGTGCCGGTGGAAGCCCACAAGGCAAAACACGACGAAGTTGTGAAGCCGCTTCACGGCGGCCAAGCGCTTGCCGCGGGGCCGTATCACCTGGAACTGGTCGCCAAGAGCGGATCACTGGTCCTGTACGTGACAGACCATGCGGACAAGGCCATCCCCACTGATGGGGCGAAAGCCAAGGCCACCATCCAGCAGGGGTATGAGAAGGCCAAAATGCAGGTGGAGTTGGAGCCATCCGGTGACAATACCCTGACGGGGACCGGTGCATTTACGATCAATCAGGATACCGGGATCATGGTCTTTCTAAAATTTCCGGAACAGGAAGCTTACGCCGCCCGCTTTACTCCGCTCGGCCAGAAGCAACTTTCAGAAAAAAAGGGGTAGAAGAAATCGCTCTCGACTGGACGCCGCACTACTCTTCGTGGCATTGACGGACTAGTTCTGGTTCAACTCAACCGCTTCCATTCGACGAAAATGCGATGGGCATGGGAAACACAGCGGGGTGGACGATAATTCACCCCGCGTAGTCGAAGAAGAGATCGCGGGATTGGACCAGACGGATGTTTGCCAGGTGGCCGGATGTGATATCGGAAGCGAGCGAGTTCCAAATCCGTTCGGCAAGCTGCCCGCCCGTGACCTGCTTAACGCCAAATACCTGGCGAAGATCCTGACGATCGAAGATCTGCACCACTTTGTCCTGCACCACGCGATCCAGAGCGCCGATATCGGTCACCATTCCGGTCGTCGGATCGATCGGGCCGCGGACCGTGATGAAACAGTCCCACTCACGGCCTTGATTGCCGTCCTGAATGGCCGTGAATGAATAGCGCCGGGTAACGGCTGCAACATCCAATCCCGCTGCCGCCGTCACTTCGGCATAGAGATCCTCGTCCTCGCACAGACGAATGGTCTGCACCACACCGATGTCCGGCTGAGGCGCCAGCTTTTCCCAGAGCACCAGCGCGAGGTTTTCCGATGTGGGAATCCGGTCTTTGAAATAGGGCATGTCGAGATTCAGATTCTTGTGATCGAATTCTTCAATCACGTCGAGCAGAACCCGCTTCAGATCAAATAGGTTGACGACCATGCCCGTCTGCCGGTCGATCTCGCCGGAGACGGTAACTTCGAGCAGATAGTTGTGGCCGTGGGCAGGAGGGTTGTAACAGAGGCCGAACGACGCACGGTTCTTCACCTCATCCCACTCCGGCCTGATGTAGCGGTGGGACGAAGAAAATTCGATGCGCTTGGTCAGTAATACAGAATCCATCATGCTCAATGTTCCATGCTTCGTGTTCAACGTTCCGATAGACAGGCTTACGCGCTCAAATCGGAGAGCCATTCCTCTCTCATGCTGCCCGGCACGGCCGTTTGAACATGGTATTCACCATGATCCACCGTGAGGAGAACCGGTTGTCGAAGATCGGCAATCGCCGATTGCATGGACGCGGTCGGACGAAATCTGACGAAATGCACCGCGCTGATTTTCGTTTCGTGGCTGTGGCCTCCCTCAAATTCTCCGAAGACCCGCTCGCCCCCGGCCACGATCGCCACCTTCTCCCCGTGATCGAGTCCCATGAACTGATCAAGCCAATGTTTCATCATGGCTTCCTCGGTAATCTCGATCAAGAGGGTAGCACTCAATTCATCGGGCGCAGGAAGGATCGCGTTATAGACATCTAACTCATTTTGGATCTTTGAAGGCTCGACAATGTGCTCGACCCGAACCATCTCTTGGATCTGAAACAGCAAGGTGTCCCGGTTCTCGAACACCATCATAATCAACGGGCCGAGAGCAATCCGCCGGCGGCGTTTCAACTCGATAATCCGCGCACGGAACGACTCTCGCTGACGCTCATAGTCGGTCGTGGATAAGAGATCTGCCTGTATCAGTTGCTTCATCGCCTATCCCGCGTTTCACAATTGATGCTTGACGAATTACAATCCGGTTGACGGCAACCCGTAGGCATCACGGACGATCTGAATGGGATGGAGGGACGCCTTGCCTCCCGTGTGCGCCGAAGCCCCGGCTTGATCCAACTGCAATCCGGCCAGCGGGCAATCCGACGCGACAAAATCTGCCGGAGCCTGCTCGATCGCCCGCACGGCTTTCTCCGCGATTTTCATCGAGAGCGGAAAGAACTCTGTCTTTGCGGACCATGCGCCGTCGTGCCCCGAGCATTTTTCGATCACATCGACCTGCGCACCGGCACATTCCATCAACTCTTTGGACTTGAAACCGATGTTTTGGTCTCTCAGATGACAAGGAATCTGATACGCGACGCGGCCTGGGCTTTTCTGAAAATCCGTCGCCAGCAAGCCGTCACGCCTTAGCTTCATCAGGTACTCGCATACATCAAAAGTCCGTTCGGCGGCCTTCTTCACGGCCTCCCCGCCGACAACCTCCGGATATTCGCGCTTCCACATGAGACTGCAGCTGGCTGTCGGCACCACAATGTCATAGCCTCGCTCAACCCACGGAAGAAATGATGCGACATTCGCCGCAGCAGCCTGTTGAATCGACGCCGTATCGCCGATGTCGAACGACGGCATGCCACAACAACGCTGTTCCGGCATGACTACATGGACGCCGTTCTTTTCCAGCACCTGAACCGTGGCCTTCCCCACATCGGACGCCTGGTAGTTCACAAGGCAACTGCCGAAGAGCGCCACTTTTCGCGCTCCAGCTTCTGCCACCTGCGCCCCGCCACGCCTGCTCCACCAACGGGCAAAGGTCTCGGATGAAAAATTCAAGACGTGGCGATCCCGATGCACCCCCGCAATGGCCTCTCCGATCAGGCGGAGGACACGGACCCCGAGAAGCCGATTGATCAGGGGGGCCAGCGCGCTGCCGATCGTGCCAAGCACGTCCGTCTTGATCAGCCACCGGTCCCGCCAGGATACGCCCCTGGTCGTCGCCAGATGCTTCTTCCACGCGATCATCAGACGTGGGAAATCCAACGCATACTGATGCGGCGGTGTGTACGGGCAATGATTGTAACAGAGCTTGCAGTAGTAACACTCATCGACGATGCGGTGGTGATCGGCCTGCGTCAGCTTGGCGACGTCGCCTTCGTACGAATCGATGCCGTCGAGCAGCGTATTGAACGAGGGACAGAGGTTGAAACAACGGCGGCAACCGTCGCACACCTCATAAATCCGCTGCGTCTCCTTCTGGAGCCGCGTCGCGTCGATGGGGTTAAGCAAACTCAAGCCGTTCACAGCTCGTATTGTCCCTTGGGATTCCCCCTGAATACAAGATCGAAAAAAAAGGGTGGACCAGGTTGTCCTAGTCCACCCTCGCATCGATCTCAATGAACCGGACTACCCCTTCAGGCCATCGAGCCCCTTCTGGAACCGATTGGCATGCGAACGCTCGGCTTTCGCCAACGTCTCAAACCATTCGGCCAACTCGGCGAACCCCTCATCGCGGGCGGTCTTCGCCATCCCTGGGTACATCTGGGTATACTCGTAGGTTTCGCCCTCGATAGCGGACTTGAGGTTCGTTTCGGTATTGCCGATCGGAACACCGGTCGCCGGATCACCGACTTCCTTCAGAAAGTCCAAGTGGCCGAAGGCATGGCCGGTTTCGGCCTCCGAGGTGTCTCGAAACAGCCCGCCGACGTCAGGATAGCCTTCGATATCGGCGCGCCGCGCGAAGTAGAGATAGCGCCGGTTGGCCTGCGATTCGCCGGCAAAGGCATGTTTCAGATTATCGTGGCTCTTGGTCCCTTTTAAACTCTTGCTCATGTTGTCCTCCCCCTTGTGTATGTTCGATGCAGGATCAATCTGATAATTAATGAGAAGGTCCTATGCTCGTTTGAAAGTGCTGTAAGATAGCGCAGCCGTCATAACCGGTTCAAGGGCTTTTCTTGTCCCCTATCCGGCAATACATCCATATTAATCTGGAGCGGACTTTCTGCTTCATCCACTCTCCTCACTTCAGTTTCCGGCACAATGGCCCGCCACGCAGGCAGAAATTCAAGAACAGTGCTCTGTCCATGCCCTGTTACCGTTACCCCGGGCAAGTATGTTAGACTTGGTATCTATTGCTCCCTATGTGCTGTGCCTAGCGAGAATGACATGACGATGCGTTCCCGTCTCCTGAACAATCTTGCAGCGTACACCCTCATCAGCTTCGCCTTAACTTTCTCGGGCTGTGCGCATGATACGTATCAACATCGGGCGGACATCATCAAGGATCATGTGGAGGGTTTCTACTCCCATCTCAAAGCCAACCGGGTAGGGGCCGCCGTGCATGAGAACCAACAGATCGAAGCCATGGCCGATGAGATGGCGGAAACGGTCAAGAAACGCGTGCAACTGCAGGGGACGTCTCATGCCCAACAGGAGTTCGCGCTGATGAAAACGGCCAGGGAAACAGCGGCGCAAAACTGGATCGCGCTCGGTCGGTACTTTGCCATCAATCAACAAACCGACCAAGCCCGTGCAACCTATCAACGAGTGGTTGAGACCTATACCAATCCGACGGAACAGCTATACCGGGAACAGGCTGCGCGAGCGCTTAAAGACTTGACGATCGTGTCCCCAACCCCCAGTCAGACAAGTCCTTAGATCGGCGGTTGGGATAATCATGATATCCGTCTGCTCGAAGACAACCTCCTGACGCCGCCAGCATGCCTATGCCTGTCGGAATCCTCGCCCTCCTGCTGATCCTTTTGACCGGATGCATGCACCACATCCATGTGAATCCGCTTCCCACCGGTCCCGCTTCCACGACGATTCCCCGATCGCTCCAGATAACAGTCGGGCCGCTTGCGCTCGAAGGCGCAGACCATCGGCCCGGAATTACCCTGCTGGAGTGGCCGCATCAGGATCTAAGCCAGGCAATCATTCGGTACGCGAGGCGGCGAGAAACATTCAGTTCAGTCTTCACCAACCCCGCCGACCTCACACTCCACATCGCCACGAAATTGGCGCTGACCCATCGGCAAGGGCGCTACCACTACCATATCCGACTGCAGGGGGAGATACACGAGGGGGACCGGCTCGTCAAAACGTATCTCGCCGAACACACGGCGGCAGGATCAGCGGCGCGATGGATCACGGCGTCGGACCGTGAGCCTATCGAATCGGCGCTTCAGTTGGCTTTGGATGACGTATTTTCCCGGATCGAGGCGGACCGCCCGCTGTATACCGACAGGATTGATAGACCCGTCAGATAGCGATAACCCAAGCCCGTTTCACGACAATACAAAAAATAGGCGGCCCCTCGTTCTTCCACGATCGTCGGAGAGGCCGCCGAGAGAATCAGGCTTTTTTTGCCAATTTGATAGGAGCCGCGGCATATTCCGGGCAATCGAGAAGGAGGGACTGATCACCGAACGGCACATCGAAAAACTGACAGTGGTGCCGCTTGTCTCCGCTCTTATGGACATTCTGGCTAAAATACTGGCACGAGACACACATGCGCGCGACAGGGATCTCTCCCTTCAGCTGCAACACCCGAATGAGCTTCACCAGCGCGGACAACAGACTGACCTGTTCTTCCACAGTCAGTTGCTCCGTCGCAGCAGACAAAATCTCCGGCCATCCACTTGAGACCTTTCCGGCCTTCGCTCCCAGAGCCGTGAGATGCACCGTCACGATACGGTGATCGGCCTCCTGCTGGCGCCGACGCACAAGCCGTTTCTCCGCAAGCGTCCGGATCACCTCGGATGCGGTGGGCAGCTTGACCGTCAGTTCACGCGCAATCGTCGAGACCGTCGCCGCCTGATTGGGACAAGATCGGAGATACGACAGGACTTGCACCTGCAACGGGCCGACGCCCTTTTGCCCTTGCCGCCTCCAGGTCCGGCTTTTCATCGCCAACCCGATTTTCGAAAGCCCCGTCACCAAGCGATCAGGAAGGCTGTCTTGTTTCATCTTTGCCACTGAAGCCATGGTATCCTCATATTCTGTTGGAATGGTTTGGCGAAGCGTAGTGTATTGTGCGATGATCCTACTCGTCAAGTCCGGCACATTCTATCTATCCCGACAATGGGTGACACCCTGGGCTGATCCTCTCTTCTCATCTGTCCGTTCATGCTGTTTACTGCCGGTTCGTGGCTCAAGTCAAGCCTGCATCAATCGTCCCGACAATAGAAACCGAGCCCTTCGACGCATTCAACCCGCTCTGTCTGATCATCGAACCACAAGCACGGAACAGGCGGCATGCTGCACGACACGGGTCGAGACGCTGCCAAGCAACACCCGGCCGATCGCTCCCAAGCCTTTGGCGCCCGTAACGATCAGATCAACCTTCTCCTGCTTGGCTTCTGTGAGAATTTCATCGGCCGGCTTCCCCAGCTTCATGGACTCTCTCACCTGGAAACCCGCTTTCGCCACTTTGTCCACGTAGCGCTGCACCAGCATGTTTCCCGCTTCACGCAGTTCCGGATACTTCAGAAAGGGCATCACATGCGCAATGGTTACCATCACCGGTTCACGATCCGGGCCATCGGGAGCAGGATTGACGTATCGGATCAGAAACCGAACCGCTTTGTCCGATGCCGACGAGCCGTCGATGGCCAGCAGAATCCGCCGCACGGGCCGAGGCGTCTCCTTCACCACCAGAACCGAGCAGGGCGCATGGTGGATCGCATGGTTCGACACACTGCCGAGCATGAAGCGATCCAAGGTGTCCAACCCTCGCGAACCGATCGACAACAGAGTGACGCCCCGCTTAGCGTGCTTCATAATCGATGCCGCCACTCCGCCCCGATCTACGACCACTGTTCCGTTCAAGCCCGATTCTTTCAGCAACGTTTCCGTCTGCCTCGTGACTGTCTTTGCGCTCGCCTCCATCCGCTTGATCTCGTCCTGGAGGTACCGCTCCGTTCCTACGATCATGGGCTGGATCATGAACGGCGCGCGCAAGCCAGCGACATCCACCACATGCAGCGCCCGGACTACCGGCTGGACGGTCAAAGGCATCTGTGCCACCCATTCAATGGCCCACCGTCCGTATTTCGACCCATCTGTCGCCGCTAAAACTTTCATGCCACCTGTCCTTTCTCTTGCTGATGACACACCGCCGGTTCAGCCGATGCCGGAAAAGCGCGTGCGAAATGCCGCCGGCGAGAGCCCGGCCAATGCAGCGCATCGGCTGAGTCTGTCCGGATCGTTGAAATCCTCCTCGGTCAGCCTGATCATATATTGCCGGGCGGTCTGGTAGGACTGGGAACCGATGTCCACCATCCTGACCTTCGCCCGCCCCGTACCCGGGTCCAGCATCTGTTTAAACGGAATCGGCGTGAAGCGCCCGTCCTGGATCGATACCATCGCCGCCGTGCCTCCATCAAGCACATACTGCGAGGCACAATAACCGAGATCGCGGGTGTATTCGATGTCGTACGGAATGGGGTCCGCGCAGCGCAATTCGTAGCCGACATTTTTGGAGACGATCGAGACGGAAAGCCCCAAATCCTTCAACCCCTTCGTCACTTCCCTCCTGAGCAGATCACCGAGATCGATCTCCGACAGGCGCAAATGCCCATGCTCGTCCCGTTCGATCTGTTCGAGCCCGCGCAGGTCCTGAGAATCCACAATCTCAATCAAACCCTCCGCCAGCACGGCAACCCCGTCGGCCCGGCCGCCGTCGAGACTCTTGATGATGACCCCGATCAACACATCCACCAGGCGCCGCAGTTTCACAGGGCGTTCCGTGAATTCCTCCGGAATAATCGTCACCGTCGCGCCGGCGGCTTTCCCGATACCCAGCGCCAAGTGGCCGGCTTTGCGCCCCATGGTGACAACGAAATACCAGCGAGCCGTAGCCTGGGCGTCGACCATCAGATTTTTCACGATGCCGACACCGACGTGCCGCGCGGTTTGAAATCCGAATGTCGGAATGCCGTTGGGAAGATCAAGATCGTTATCGATCGTCTTCGGCACGTGGACAACCTGAATCCGGCCGGCCGACCGCTCTTCTACTTTGAACGCCGAGAAGGCCGTATCGTCTCCGCCGATGGTGATCAAGCGTGTCAACCCGAGCTGTGCCAGAGTGGACAGGACCCGGTCCAGAAGTTCAGCCGTCTTGGTCGGGTTGGCCCGCGACGTGCCGATATAGGATCCGCCGCAAAAGTGAAGCCGGCTGACATCCTCAATCAGAAGCGGCCGCACCTTCCCCCCGCTTCCCTCCATAAGCCATTTGAACCCGTCAAGAATGCCGAGAACGTCGCAGCCGCCGAGAATGCCGCGGATCGTAGCCGCACTGATGACGCTGTTGATGCCGGGCGCCGGTCCGCCCCCGACCAAAATGCCGATGATCGTTCGTGGTGAGGGCATCCTTGCCTGTCCCTACGTGTTGACCCAGTGGCCTTCCAATTTCCTCATGATCTGCGGCATGGTTGTATACTCCATTTCCTCGAGAGGCAAGCGGTGCGGCTCGAATGGGCCAATTACCGACAGCTTTTGACATCCGACCTTCGTTACCCCGGCACCTCATCCAATCCGACATGTGCGCGAAGCCTGTTGTAATCGAATGCGGTCCGGCCTGTTCGCAAGAGGCCCGGATCGTGCCGCGCCATCTCATCGATCAACGCGCCGACTTGGCCGCGCATCTGCGCAGTAGCGGCGGCATGGCGCGGCGTTTGCCCGCCGAGCGCGAGATGCGGCTGGTCCGACCATTCGAGATAGGCCTTCTCTAAAAATCGATTGAGCAGGGCGCGGTCTTCTTCCTGCGTCACGGCCAACGTCAGCGATTCCTCGGCCATCAGTTCGGCCACCGACAATTGCCGGACCGGCGGCTGCAGTATCTCCCCCCGGAAGTGCAGCGAAAATCCCAACGAGGCCGCGAGCCGATGCTTGATCAGGTCGAGCCGCTCCGGGCTGTCGCATTCCACGATCAGCTGGGAAGACGTCAGCGTCAGCCTCGCTACGATCGCTGCGACGGCCCCCTCGGCCGCTCGTTGAACCCACACATGGACCGGAGAAAGGCCGGCGGCACTTTGCCCGCCGGCTCGATCAACCCGTTTCTCAGGCTCCAACTCCTGCATCTCCGACAACCGGTCAACGAACAACCGGTGCTCATGGTGATCGTACAACGCCACGGCATAGAGATACGGCCGCCCGTCGGGACAGCGGTATCGAATATGGCCGACGGCATCCACCAAGGCGTCCATCCGCAGCTGCGCGAAGGCCCAGAGCAGCATGTACCCGAATCGCTTGGTAAATTCTCTCCACTCCCCCAGAGCAAAAGACCCGGAACTCATTTCTATCTCACGACGCCATTCAGCAGTCATCGTAAGCACCGATTCGGCATCAGCCGGCGACAGGACCAGCCCGCAGCCGACCCAGACGGCTTTGCCGGATTCCTCCTCCCCCGAAGCGCGAATGACACGGGTGAGCAACACATGGCCGGCAGAAAGATCCGTGACGAAATCCCCGGCAGGCAGGACCCACAAAGTCCCGTCACCGACCGATCGCAGTGTGAGCGCGTCGCCCGGTTTGAGGGGTGAGGCCAGCGCCAGCAGGTCCATGGATGAACGTTTCAGCGGATCGAGCCAGGCCCGCTCCTCGTTCGGAATATGTTCCGTGATGACGTCCCGCAGCTGTTCGATGAGGGTCAATTGTCCGTCTTCCGGGTAGAAGTCGCAGAGGAGAAAGAGCCCGGCCAATTCGGTTTCCTGCGCAAGCGGGGCAACAATCCGACCGGCTCCGTTTCCCAGATAGGGCCTGAGCGCGCGCGCAAGCGCCGTCTCCCGCTGCAAGGCGAAATCAGGCCTCAGCGACAGCGCCTCAAGACGCGCGAGCACCGCCTCCAGGGACGGAGGCGGCGACGCCCACAGGCCTGCCGCCCGTTCACTCGCGAGCTTCATGGATTTCTTCCATGACGATGTCTTCCGCGTCAAGCCAATCCCTGAGATCGTTCCCGGCTTGACGGCCCCGTTGCTCCCACAGCTCGTAGGCTTTTTGCGCGATCCGCTCCCACATCCCATCAGGTAATTCGATCGGTGTGTTAGACCTGACGGCGACAGGAGAAGACCGCCCTTTCTCCGCTCCGGTCTTCTTCACCACGGTGCGCATGGCAGACTCCTCGGTTACGGGTTCATCGGCACGTCAGGTTGCACCGAGACGACACGGCGATGGTCCTGGTGAAATTTAGGGCTCCGGACCGTCAGGATGGGACAATGCGACTTCCGGAGAACCGACTCCACCACGCTGCCGTACAAAGCATGCGACAGGCCGCGCCGTCCATGCGTCCCCATGACAATCAAGTCGGCCGACCAGGCCCTGGCCGCCTCGAGGATCGAATCGCGTGGAAGCCCCCCTCGAACGAGAGATTCGGATTTCACGTTCGCGGCCTCCAGTGCCGTGACAAGACCCGCAAGCCGTTCAGTGAGGGTTTTTCGCTCATGTTCCCGGGCCACCTGAAGCGGAACCGTAAAATCCAATCCGTAAGAGACCGGCTCCATGACATGCAGCAGCATGACAGACGCCTGTGCCCGCTGCGCCACGGCGACCGCATACTCGAGAGCATCAAGCGAGCAGTCGGAGAAATCGACCGGCACCATGATCCGGTCCAACGAGACCGGATGACTCGTGCTTACGCCGGTACGCTCCGCCTCCGACCGATCCATGCGCACGGCCAGCACAGGGCAGGGCGCCGTCCGAATGATCCGCTCTGCCGTGCTTCCCAATAAGACATGTGCGAGACCGGTCTTCCCGGCGGTGCCCATGATGATCAAATCCGGGTCTTCGGCCGCCGCAGCGGCAAGCACTTGTTCACTCGGGATACCCGTCTCGATCCGCGTGTGAACCGCAATCCCTCGCTCAGCAGCCCGTGCTTTCAGCCGGGCCAGGTCTTCCGTGGCCTGTGTCATCAGCTCGGCCAGATATATGCGGCACACGGGAGACTCCGGATCGAGGCCCGGAGCGAATTCCAACACGCTCACGGCCGTCAAAGTGGCTCCCCATGACTCGGCCAACTTGCAGGCATAGGCCTCCGCGCCTTCCGCCCGCGTAGAACCATCCGTCGCCAAAAGAATGCGTTCGATATTCATGATCCAACCACACGAAAGAAACACGTGTTCAGGGAGATGGCCTTCCTCTCAGCACTCTTACACAGCCTCTGTACTCAACAAGAGCAATTCTCCGCCCATATTGGGATGGATCGAGCACCGGAATTCATGTCGCCCCGGCCGGGACATGTCAAACCGCAGGACCGCATCACGCTTTGAATCGAGAAACACACCACCCAGGCCGCGGCCATAGACGATGACCCCGTCCCTTTCGATGCGGGTATGAAGCCCCTCGAACATGGTCGAACCGAAATCGTGCCGCAGGGCGTCTTCATTCCGAACCTTGATGACCGTCGGAACTCCCAGCCGCAGGGGCCCCTGCTTCGTCACGAACTTGTAATCCTTGATCGTCACCTCGACCACCTGTTCGGATTGCGCGAGACTCACTCCCGCCTCTTCCAACCCTATGACCCAAGGCACTCCAAGTGTCAGACCGATCATCACGTATCCAACCCATGATCTAGCAGGCCTCTTAATGAACATCGTCTTCCCCTCCCTTATTTATGCTTCCGTCGACTTCCGCTGGAGAGCCGACACCGGCAGCGGCACGGTCAACACAGGACAGCCTGCTGTACGGACGACCTTCTCAGCCGTACTGCCGAAGAAAATCTTGTCCACGCTGCCGGACCGTCCGCCATAACTCCCCATCACGACCAGATCCACTTTCTCCGTCCGCGCGGTCTTGGCAATCTCGACAAACGGCGATCCCTCTAGAATCACGCGCGTGAGGTCCACTCCTTTGGCCACCGCTGATTCCAGCAACCGGCGCACGTTCAACCGGGCATGATGCCGCAATCGCCGGCGCTGTACGGCGGCATCGGACGGAACTGCCAGCAAGCCCAGACGATGGAACGATTCAAGGGTTCCCATGTCGATCACATGCAGCACCGTCACGCAGGCCCCGCACAGCCGCGCCATGTCACAGGCGAGATGGAACGCCTCATCTGAACAGGGAGAAAAATCGACAGGAACCAGGATTTTCTTGAAAAGACCAGTGTCTTGCCCCATACGCGCTCCTTCTAGCCAGCAATTTGCCGGCGCCAAAGAGGAACTCAGCAAGGCCGGTGCCACTCACACAGCACCGAGGCCGACATCTCAGGGCTTGGAGAAACCGCGGATTTTCCCTTCTCATTGTTGCTATCGGCGATTGGCCTTTCACTCAGCCTTCAATAAGAGGGGAGCTCTGCTACAGCGGGAGAATGACCGCTGTAGCAGAAAGCACCACCAGGCGTGGGTAATGACGAGTCAGGCGTAAGAGCTTCTCGAAACAAAATGGCTTTGCTCTTCACTCCTTACCACTCACCACTGACGACTGACCACCGTTTTCCCGACCGGCATTGGACTTGCTGACCTTCTGTCCACCATGGGAACGATGACACGCCAACGGTGGTTGTTGCTTGGAGCGGTGGGGTTGGGATTGGCGATCGCCATCTATTTCATCTTTTTCTGTCCGGCAGACTGTCAATGAGGCATCCATGAAACTCTTGCTCGCAGTAGACGGTTCCGACAACTCCTACGAGGCCGTGCGGTCGCTCAAGTACTTGAGCCGCGCAGAAGAACTGCACATCCTGCACGTGCTGGATGTCCCCATTCCGGCCTATCCGATGATGATGCCGGAGGTGACACAGGAACTCTATGCGACCGTCGAGCGCAATATGCGGGAGGATGGCACCCGTTTGCTGGAACGGATCGTGTCGCTGCTCCCGATGGGAATCGGCCCGGTGACGAAACACCTGATCGTCGGCTCGCCGGCGGATCACATCGTCAAGCTGGCCGAGCAACTGAAGGCAGACCTGATTCTGCTCGGCACCCGCGGCCTCGGCCCGATCAAGGAGCGGCTGGTCGGAAGCGTCGCTCATCGCGTGTTGACATTCGCCCCCGGCGCGAAACTGATTCTCCACGGTCCGTTGAACACCTTGAGCCAGATTCTGCTCCCGGTGCAGGGGACCTACGATGCGGAACATGCCCTGCGCTTTCTCGAGAAAATCCCCTTTCGTGACCCGCCGACGATCACCCTGTTTACCGCCTTGCCACACACGAGGCCGCCCTGGCCGGTGGATGCCGCTTCGGCCAAGGAGATGGAGGTCCATGCGCTTCGCCACGCGCAAGACTCCCTCAACGACACCGCCGCCAAGCTGGCCGCGCTGGGCTATCGAACCCGTGTCGCCGCCACGCTCAGCACGCCCGTCGAGGGGATTCTGCAGGAAGCCGGGGATTTGAATCCGGATCTGATTCTCATGGGATCCCGCGGACGCCACGGCGTGACGCGCCTGGTGCTGGGCAGCGTGTCCCATGCCCTCCTGCACCACGGCCGCTATCCGCTGATGATTTTCAACTAAGAAAAGGGGCTGCCTATGCCGATGTACGACTACAAGTGCCTGGACTGCGGGAAGGAGTCGCTGATCGTCGTCACGTTGAAAGAACATGAACGGGGCGAGGTGGTATGCCCGGCGTGCGGCAGCAAGAAGCTACAGCAACTCTTTAGTTCGTTTATTGCCCACACCACCAAAAAAAGTTAGCGACATGTTGAAAATGTTACAGACTACAAAAATGAGCACCATAGACCGAAGAGGAAATCGTCTCGTCTTCTCCGGATTAGCAGGTTTTCTCCTCCTGATCAGCCCATCGATGTCGTCCCTCTACGCCCAGGAATATCCTTCCGACGTCATCCGTGGAAAGACACTGTACGCACGGCACTGTCTGGAGTGCCATGGATCGGGAGGGCGGGGTGACGGACCTACGGCCGCGTCCTTAAAAGTTCAGCCGGCGGACTTTCACCGCTTCCGGTCTTTTCTGAAGTCCGATGAGGAGCTCTTGCGGACCATCGAGCATGGCGTCGTCTTCAGTCCGATGCATGCGTGGCGCGGGCAGCTCACCGATGGAGAAATGCAGGACGTGCTGGCGTACGTTCGCCTCCTGTCGCAACAGGGGCAATGATTTCTGCATGGATAGAAGGGCGACGGCTTATAGCCGATGGTCCGGAACTCAGAGGGTTTGGTTTTCTGCCATACGCTATATGCCGCCTCGTTCCCTCCCCAAGTCTGGCTGACCTACGCCGGCACACGGCAGCGCAGCTCGCGCGACTTCCCGAATCTCTGCATACGCTTGGGACGGCTCCAATGCATGCAATTGAGCTCTGTTCGGCTCTGCAGACGTTAGCCCGGACCATCAACCTTGCCCTGTAACATAAAAAGGAGATGCGAAATGAATCATGTTTCCTCCCCAGCCCTGAGGATGGTTCTCACTCTATCCATCGGATTGACCGGCGCATCAATCATGGCAGCCGGCCCTGTGAACCTTCACGCGGCGACCCCGGTGGTCGCTCCTTGTGAAAGCCTCTACAAGAAGAAGCCTGTCCCGGCGAAAGTCTTGCAAACTCTGGTACGCGCTCACGAACGGTGGATGGAACAGCGGAGCAATCCGGAAGGCAGACGCGCGGAGCTCTGCCAGGCAGACCTGAGTCGGGCCTCGCTTGCTGGTGCCAATCTTGAACGGGCTCAACTGGAAGGGGTCATTCTGCGGCAGGCAAATCTGCATCAAGCCAATCTCTCCCAGGCCAGCCTGGCGGAAGCCAATCTCTCAAAAGCGGCTCTGGATTACAGCATCCTGTCCGGAGCCGATCTCCGGCGTGCCACACTCACCGGCGCAAATCTCTACCGTGCCATCGGCGATGAAGCCGCACTCTTCAATGCTGATCTGGCCGGCGCGAAGTTGCGCGAAGCCACGTTTGAGCGAGCACAGCTGGAGGGCGCTGATCTCACCGCCGCCGACCTGACTGACGGCGCCTTCCTCGACGCCTATTTTTATGGCGCAACAATGCAGGGAGCGGTCCTGTTGAACGCCGATCTCAGCGGGACCGACTTGCGCCGCACCGTCCTCACAAAAGCCAATCTCAACCATGCCAACCTTCAGGGCGCGCTGCTGGACAGCGCACGCCTCGATAAGGCTCAGCTGGTTGAAGCCGACCTGGAAAGCGCCTACCTGGATGAAGCGAATTTGCGCGGGGCTAACCTGCGTGAAGCCATTCTCAGAGGGGCCGACCTCCGTTACGCCGCTCTGCAGGGGGCCAACTTGTCACACACAGATCTGGAAGGAGCCAATTTGGAACAGGCCAGCTTGGTCAAGGCGAATCTCCAGTCGGCGAAACTTCCGATGGCGATTCTCTACCACACTGAGCTGGATCAGGCCGACTTTCGGAACGCCTATCTCAACCGCGCGGTCCTGATCGGAGCACGAGGATCTCGTGCCATTTTTGCGAACGCCGATTTGAGCGAGATCTATGCGCCGAAAGCCTCTCTTCGGCAATCTCAATTCAACGAGGCCGGCCTGGAATCGGCGAATTTCGTCGGAGCAGATCTGAGCGGATCGAACTTCACCGGCGCCAGCCTGGCCCACGCGAATCTCCAAGAAGCCAACCTCCGGGATGCCGTGCTGGTCAAGACCGATCTCACCGGTGCGCGCCTGGATTTGGCAGATCTCCGGGGCACGGACTTGCGTGGTGCGACACTGACATCTGTGACCGGCCTCACGCAGGCGCAACTTGATACCACCTGTGTCGACGAGCGGACGAAATTGCCGCCTGAACTGAACCGGCCGGCTCCCTGCAGTCCCGTAAAGAAACGAACCAAACAGTGACCGTTGTCCACGAACACCCCGTCACAATCACCACAGGTAACCTCGGCCTGGAGGGAATCCTCGGCCTTCCGGCCGGCTCGCGCGGCGTGGTCGTGTTCGCGCACGGAAGCGGCAGCGGCCGGTTCAGCCCTCGCAACAATTTCGTCGCCCGCCATTTGCAACAGAATGGCCTCGCCACCCTGCTCCTCGATTTGTTGACACCAGAGGAAGCCGATGACCGAGGCAAAGTATTCGACATTAATTTGCTGGCAGACCGATTGTTGCTGGCCAAAGCCTGGCTGGAAGCGGAACCACGGACGAATAATCTGGGAATCGGTTATTTCGGCGCCAGCACCGGAGCTGGAGCAGCCTTGCAGGCCGCAGCGCGGGAACCGTCTCACGTCAAGGCTGTCGTGTCGCGAGGGGGACGACCGGACCTCGCTGAACCTTACCTGCCGTCCGTCAGAGCCCCAACCTTGTTGATCGTCGGCGGCTGGGACGAGCCGGTCATCGAGATGAATCAAGCAGCCTACGAACTCATGTCCTGCGAAAAGAAACTAATCATCGTCCCCGGCGCCACACACCTCTTCGAAGAGCCTGGGACGCTGGAACAAGTGGCGGAACAGGCGGGCAAGTGGTTTCAGGCTTATCTGAATCAAGTCGGATAACGAGAAGAGCCCATGCGGTGCGGGTTGGAGAAAGGAGAACTCCTCAGGCAGATATCCGTTCCCATTCTCTGGCGCGAGCGGCGAAGGCATCTTTGTGTTGTGGCCAATCGTGTAGTGTTGCAGGATCGAAATCGGCACCGTTCGGCCACACCACGGTTCTGATCTCCGAATCAACGGCCACCTGGTTGAACAACTTGAGATCCAGCAGCGGGCCGTAGAGTTCGCCTGCAAGAACCGGTTTGAGGTAAACGACCTGCTCCGTGTTGTCGGTAAAACGCACGCGCAGCGTATACGGTTCGACAATCTCGACAGCCCGGACTTGATAAATCGGATGATTCATCTTTCTCCTAGGTCAACGGCGCAATAGGCAACGGTTTGTGGCCCCCCTGCAATCGATCCCAGTCGGCCATCAGTTCATGCTGATGCAGTTCAGCCCACGCTTCGACTAGCCGCTGCTGGCGTTTCGGTAACTCCCCTGCCAGCATCTCCACCGGCTCAATTCCATACACCGCCACCTGATCTTGGTAGTAAGCATGGAAGTGGGGTGTATGATGCGAAGCCTGAACCTCGACAAACATTCGGATGATAATCCCGAAAAACCGACACAGCTCAGGCATCAGATCATTCTACTCACTTGCTTCATAAGCCGCAATCTTGCCGTCAGAATACTGCACGGCCGAGGTGCAGCTGGCCTAAGCCGTGGCTACAAAGTTTTGTAACGAGGGAGTCTTGATAAGCGAAGGATTTGCTCCTAGACTTGCTGCCTGCAAGAGTCTAGACAGGAACTGGTAGCTAGCACGAAGAGGCACGATGAGACAGGGCAAGGGACCAGAATTCATCAGATTTTTCCGCCCGATCATTCAGGTCATGAGAAACCTCGGCGGGTCTGGTACAGCATCGGAGATAGTTGACCGATCTCTGGAAGTAGCACAAGTCACAGAAGCGGAGCAGCAAGCCGTCAATAAGAACGGGCTTTCTCGAATAAAGAACCAGGTTCACTGGGCACGTCAGTTTCTCGTGTGGACCGGCTATCTTGGATCATCGAAATGGGGGGTCTGGAATCTCACGGACAAAGGGATGTCCATAGACCTCTCAAACTTCAACGCACTCGACGTATACAAGTCCGTTCTTGCCAATCGCCCCAAGAAGGCGAAAGAATCAGCCACACAGCAGCGTGATGAGGATATTCCAGATGAAGAAGAGCCTAAGGACCATAGGGCTGCGCTGCTTGAAGTAATTAAGTCATTGTCACCAGGTGGCTTTGAAAGGTTAACTCAACGGCTGCTTCGAGAATCAGGCTTTCAACAAGTCACTGTAACTGGCAAGAGTGGGGACGGAGGAATCGACGGCATAGGGACTTTAAAAGTTAATCCCTTTGTCAGTTTCAACGTGCTTTTTCAATGCAAGCGATACCAAGGGGCAGTTACTCCTTCGCAAGTCCGTGATTTTCGCGGCGCCATGATGGGACGCGCTGACAAAGGACTCATCATTACAACGGGAACCTTCACGCTAGACGCTAAGAAAGAGGCCAGACGGGATGGGGTTCCACCCATTGAGCTTGTCGATGGGGATACTCTCGTTGAAATGTTTGAGCAGCACGAACTCGGTTTGATTCCAAAGCGGTCGTACGATATAGACGAGATGTTTTTCCAAGAATACAAGAATTGACCTCCACTGCGGCGCATCAAGTGGCACTGGAATGTCTGACTATCTTCTGCGCATCGTACGCATTGGAATGATCTAATCTTACTGCACGTTTCCCTGTATGAATTTCAGGATCATGCCTGCTGCTTCCTTCCCTTGTACTTTCGTCGTATCGATCATCACTTCCGGAGGGAGCGGCGCTTCGTAGGGGTTCTTGCAACCCAGGTACAGTGGAGGATTCGCCGCGCCGGCCACGCTGATACGTCCCCTTGTAATCTCGCTGCATGGCCAGTTCCAGCGGACACTCCACCGCCACTTCGATGAACTGCGGGATGAGGCTGCGGGCGAAGTCTCGATAGGCCCTCCGGCTGGCCGTGGTATCGAAGATCACCATCACCCCGTGCGCCACTAATCTCGCACCCATGAAGGCCAGCGCGCGGCAAAAAAGTCTCGATCCGAATCGGACAGATAGGCTGGATTGCCCGATTGATGCGGGGTCCACCGCGATCTTCGGTTTATTCTCCCACATCGGTCGACTCTCTTGTGGTACCCTGAGCAAGCGATTGTTCCTGACCACAAGCACAACATCGAAGAGGACGATTATGAAGATGCTTCATATTGTCTGCGGGAAGAGGTTTGAAGAAGAGGTCATTGCAATATTTAAGGAGCAAGGGCTCAAAGGCTATACAGTCATTTCAGGTGTGGGCGGCAGTGGTGTGACCGGAACAGTGCCTGGTCCCGACACAACCGGCCACAATAGCAACACGATGTTCATGGTGGCGCTCGATTACGAGTCTATTTTTCTGCCAGAGATTCTTGCAGCTCTGAAGGCGATGCGCGCCAAGCATGTTCACGGGCATCTCAACCATGAAATCCCGTTGAAAGTCTTTCTTCAGCCCTGCGAAATTATCATCTAGAATTCGCATTCCCTGCTTCGCCCGATCATTCCGCCTCAATTCAAATCCCGGGTCCGACGTCCCGGCACCTGGCCGATGATGTGCACCCTCAGGCCGTGCGAGAGCGGGATCAGCCTGTCATCCTCCACATCGCTGCCTAAGACCCACGCGAACAGCCGCTTCGCGTCGTTCAGCTCCGGATCCTTGGGGAGACCGCGAAATAAACGGTGTCAGACCCCATGCAGTTGCCACGGCGTGTATATGCTGCGACGGTTCGGCGAGTCTGGTATTAGCCCTTGGTCGGCGACCAACTGATCTCGATCATCGGGTGAATCGTTCAACGACCTCAGCGGTTGTGGCGATCTCGCCGAAGATGCCGCCTTCCACAGCGATCATGGCTAACGCAGCCTTGTGCAAGTCGAGATTGCCTGAAGCGCAGGCATCAGCCACAGTAATACAGCGGTACCCAAGATCGATTGCAGCACGCAACGTCGAGCTCACGCACACCTCTGTCGTGACGCCCGTCATGAGGAGTGTTTCAATGCCGCGCTTTGTGAGCACTTGTTGTAATCCGGTATGAGCGAACGCGCTATAACCAGACTTGTCGATGACGATCTCCTGCTCCAGGGGACGTACGGCCTCCACGAAATCGTGCCCGACTTCTCCCCGCACCAGCAGACGACCGAGCGGGCCTTTCGAACCGATTTCCGCACCGGCTCTACGGCTACGTTCCAGCTTGTATGGCGGACAATCGGAAAGGTCTGGCAAATGGCCTTCACGGGTATGCACGATCAGCAGCCCGGCTTTTCGCCCCACTGCGAGCAGCTTTCCGATTGGACGGATCGTCGCGACCAGCGGCGCGATGTCGAGCCCTGCCTGTGCCGCATACCCCTCCGGCAGAAGAAAGTCACGCTGCATGTCGATCACCAGTAAGGCCGTGCGGGCGGGCGTCAGTGAATCAAGGAGGCTTATTGTCGATCGGTCCATTCCATATGATTTTCTCGGAAAGGCTCCAACGTTGCCAAGCAGGGCCGCAAGCCCGATGCCGACCGCCACTTTGCTTCCGCGGACCAGAATTTCACGCCGCGAAGGATCGGCCTCATTCGTATCGTCACCGTCTGTGCCGAACGGGCTTGCTTCATCGGGGGTCTTCGTCACCATGACCGGGCCTCCTCATTCGTGAGTCTCTAAAAGTGTGCGGAGCTGCTGCAGTGAGTCTTAAAAGACTTCCTACAAAGTAGTTCAATACGCACTCGTATGGCCACCAGCATACGAAGATTACTTCATGGTCAGTACCACACGAAACCTGGCTTTTCCACTCAGCATGCGGTCGTAGGCTGCCGGCGCCTGTTCCAGCGGAAACGTCTCCGCAATCGGACGAATGCCGGTCAAAGCGCAAAAATTGAGGGCATCCTCCGAATCGCGGGCACTGCCCGATGGCCAGCCCTGAATCGTCCGGCGGGCGCCGATCAGTTGAATGGGTGTCACGGTCATGGGATCAGCCGACGCGCCAAGGACAACCAGCTTACCGCCGACCCCCAAGCCATCGATCATCTCCGACATCGCTTTGCTGTTCGGAGCCGTAGCCAGAATCACGGCCGCTCCGCCGAGACTCGCCAGTTCCTTCGCCGGATCGGTCGTTTCTGTGTCCAGGTAGCGCTCGGCTCCCAGTTTCAATGCGAGTTCGGCTTTATCCTGACCTCGCCCGATGGCCACCGTATGAAAACCCATCTTATTGGCAAACTGCACCCCGAGATGGCCGAGACCGCCCACCCCCTGGACGGCAACAAGATCACCGGCCTTGGCTCCGCTATGACGCAAGCTGTTGAATGTGGTAATCCCGGCGCAGAGAATCGGCGCCGCTTCCGTTGACGTCAGCGCATCAGGGATTGCCGCCAGCGCTTCGGTGCGGGCGATCAAATACTCGGCATACCCGCCATCTTCATGGAAACCGGTCACGATAAATTTCTTGCAACCGAGAAAATCGCCGCGACGGCAGGGGGTACACTCGCCGCAATGTCCCCCGTGCCACCCCACACCGACACGTTGGCCTTTCTCCCAGGTCACCACTCCGGCACCCACCGCATCGATGACTCCCGCCACCTCATGGCCCGTAACGCGTGGATAGTGGAGCCCCGGCCAATAGCCTTCTTTGACAAACTCGTCACTATGGCAAACCCCGCAGGCTTGCACTTTAATGCGAACGGTGTTGGGCCTGGGTTCCGGCACCGGACCGTGGACGATCTTGAACGGACCTCCCGGCGCAGTAATCTGTACGGCTGCCATCTGTGTCATCAGAGCCTCCTTGGCTAGCAACTCATTGACCTTCTCTCGCAACACTTGTGCACCCCGCGTCAGTACCCAAAATACTGAAGAGGATCTCATCAAGTCCAGGCTTCGGAGCCATTGTCCTCAGGGCTTCGGGCGTCCTGGCACCAGGCCGATGATATGGACTCTTGGGCCCTGAGGCAGCTGGATCAGCTTCTCATCCTCCACTTCGCGACCCAACGCCCACTCGAACAGTCGCTTCGCGTCGTTCAGTTCCGGGTCTTTAGGGAAACCATACTGCTCCTTTTGCATCGGTTCGTCATAGAGCCCGATGCAGCCGTGCGAAGCAGGATAGCCCGGCAGGTCGCGCCCGTGAATCCAGTACGACACTCCTTCCCGATTGATATGGAACCGGAGCGCATAGTTCATGGGATACGGGCGATCGGTTCCTTCGACCATAAAGAGGCTGGATCGATGGCGGCGATGGGCGGCTGCGAGGCGGAACTCTCCGGTCGGCGTGGAATCATGTCCGTTGCCGGAAGCGATCGGGAGTGAAAACCGGAGCGCGCCGTATTCATAGGCGCCGAGAAACTGTTCCGACAGATCGACCAGAATGAATTGCTCGTCCTGTTCCGCCGTTGGATAGAACAAGGGCAGCGGCTGAAAGTTCGCCGCATCCTCGATCCGTCTCGGGACTTTGATGGATATACCGGCGCGCGCATGGCGCCGGTCGATTCGATTGAACCGCGCCACATCAATCCAATATTCGCCGAACAATGTTTCCAGGGATTCCTTCGGACGCAGCGTCCGGCAGTCCCACTCCACCGCCGCATCGCTGGGATAGACGACGGCACAGGGGCCGTGGAGTTTCTTGGCAAGCTCTGCCTGTGAGACAGCGGGAATACCCGTCATCGCAATCACGAGGAGCAGAATGCACATTCCCCGCGAAGCGGGAACCATGAGACGAGCTCGACCGGAGCTTGTCGCCGCGTGACGAATGACCATTGACGAATAGCGATCTTCTCTCCCTCCTGGAAGACTGCGGAAAAACTCGATGATGTAGGCACCAAACAAGATTGAAATGTGACCAAAGGAACGACGACACCATAAACGCCAGACTGTTCAAAAAGACCGTCCAGCAAGGCCGCAGCCGATGAATGCACCGGAGGCGTACCCTCTGGGGTACGTTGAGGATGCATTCGAGACGAGAACGCCGCTGGCGGCCTTTTTCAACAGCCTGTTAAGACCAGTACTGCGAGGCTTTCATATAGCCGAACAGCAGGTCGCGGCGGGCAAGGATTCCCACCAGCTTCTTGTTGCGCACCACCGGAACACGGGTCACATACCGGTCCTGGAATAGATCCGCTACTTGGGCGAGCGTCTGGTCTTCGGTGACCGTCACAGGGTGGATCGACATGATTTCCGTGACCATGATCTTCCGAAGATCACGGCCGTCGATCATCGCCTGCAGGAGATCATATTCCGTGACGATGCCGACCAGCATCCCATCGTCCTCCACGACGGGCAGGCTCCCGAAGTTGCGATGGGTCATTAAGTGCGCGATCGTCGCGGCGTCGGTACGAGTGGTGCATTGCGTAATGGCATCCTGCATCAATTGTCCGACGGTCAAGGTTTTCGGATCGCAGCTTTTCAGGAAGAATTCAGTTTGTCGCATCGTCTTTCCTCACTTTCTATTCGTTGAACCGACAGACAGATAGGTTCTCAGCACGTCACGCCGGGCGATGATGCCGACCAGGCGGTCCTTGGCATCGACCACCGGCACGCGGACAAGATCGCTCGCGCGCAACACGTGCACCAACGTTCCCAAATCGGTTTCGAGACGGACGGAATAGGGATTCCCCGTCATGACCTCCCCGGCCGTCAGGGCGCCGAGCTTCAGCCCATCGTCGATCGCCCCCAGCAAGTCGTGCTCGCTCACGATCCCGATGAGCGTTCGCGTCTTGTCGATGACCGGGACCGCGCCGAACCCTTCGATCATCAACGATGCGATCACGTCACCCTTGGTACGAATATGGACAGACTGCACCCGTGTTTCCATCACCTCTTTGACAGTCATCGAGACAAAATCCTGTTTCTTAACGACTCGCACCTTCTTCTTCATCGGCATGTGTCCCCTCCTTTAACAGAATAGCCGAGCAAGACTGGCGGGACGGGCGAGAAATGCGCGATCAGAAGCTCGAAGTTTGGAACATCCAGGCCTTCGGCCCCTAAACCCTTGTATCCCGCTGGCTCTGCCTTTCGCGCTCGTCTCGAATAAATGCTGACGCCATTCACCACAGTGGGACTTTCCGCTCTGCTGCAAAACGCCGCAGCACCGCTTTGGTTCTATGGTCGAGCTATCTCGCAACCCCTGGTAACAGGCTGATTCTTCCCTCCTTCAACCTCTCACTACAGGCATACCCAATGCAGATTGGATACCTGGGAGCACGTACGTAAATAGGCAGCCCGCTTATAAAGGAAGGACCAGCCATGAAAATCCTCTGCCCAGTGGATGGATCGGAATTCTCGCAATGGGCCATCGAAGCGGTGGGCGCCCTCGGACGAAATGCCCTCTCCGCTGTCACCTTGCTACACGTGGCGGACACACGGCACTTGAAGCCTGTCGGCGCACCCCACGTGGCGACCTATCGGGGCGCAAAGGCGGCACTGGATAAATCAGGCGAAGACATCCTGCGCCGTGCCGCCGGCCATGCGGAGGTGGCATTGAGTCAGTCGGCAGTGCGGCCCCGCACGGCGGTGTGCACACTGTTGCTGCACGGATCTCCTGCTTCCACCATTGCGCGGCGCGCGGCGCAAGAGCGGTCGGATCTGATCGTGCTGGGGACGCGAGGCCTGAGCGACATCAAGGGGTTTCTCCTCGGCAGCATTGCGCGGCAAGTGGCCTCACTGGCGGCCTGCCCGGTCCTCGTCGTGAAACAACCGATGAAACAGCTCCGCCGCGTGGTCCTGGCTGTCGATGATTCGAAACATTCTCGGAAAGCGGCTCGATTCCTAAGAGCGGGACTCCTTCCGGAAGACGTAACCGTCACAATCTTCTCTTCTGTGGAATCACCGCTCACCGAACTCGCCGACAGCCACGTCTCCGAGTCGGACAGGGAAATTCTCGTGCGTCCGGCGGTCGAACGGGCCGAGCGCGTAGTGGCCGACATGCGGGAAGACTTTTTGAAGGAAGGCTACGCGACATTCACCGACATTCAGCAGAATCATGTCGTGGGCCATATTATGAAACTGGCAGAGGACGGCCTCACCGATCTGTTGGTGGTGGGAGCGCGCGGCCTCTCCAATCAGGAGCGGCTCCAGCTCGGCAGCGTCTCCGAAAGTCTGCTGCGACATGCTCCGTGCTCGATCCTCATCGTGCGAGGCGCGCGTGCCTGATTCTCGATACCACGACATCAACCGGCTTCCGATCGAGGAGGCACTGAAACGGCTGGAGTCCGGGAGCAGCGGCCTCTCGCCCGACGACGCACAACGGCGGCTGGCTCAGTACGGGCCAAACATCCTCGCCGGACCGAATCACTACTCGGTCCTCCGTGGACTCCTCCGTCAGTTCACTCATTTTCTCGCCATTCTCCTCTGGGTCGCAGCCGGTCTCGCCTTTGCTGCCGACTACATGAAGCCGGGCGAGGGTATGGCGACGCTAGGATGGGCGATTCTCGGCGTCATCATCATTAATGCCGGTTTTGCCTTCTTCCAGGAATACAAGGCAGAGCGAGCCGTGCAGGCTCTCCACCGGTTATTGCCGGACAAAGCCTGGGTCACGAGAGGCGGACAATCGGTCGAAACTGTTCGGAGCGAGATTGTGCCCGGCGACGTGCTTATTTTGGAAGAAGGAGAACGGGTACCGGCCGATGCGCGCCTCATCGAAGCCGCGGGAATGCGAGTGGACAACGCTGCCTTGACCGGCGAATCGAAACCGAAGCGCCGGACCGCCGAATCCGTGGAGGACGGACACTGGCTGGATCACCCGAATCTCGTCTTCGCCGGCACGACCATTCTCTCCGGACACGGCCGCGCCCTGGTCTTCGCCACCGGCATGGCCTCGGAGTTCGGTAGAATCGCCGATCTCACCTCGACGGTCGAAACCGGCCCCAGCACTCTGCAGAAGGAGATCATCAAGGTCACCCGTGTTGTCGCCGCTATTTCCCTGATGATGGGAGCCGTATTCTTCTTGATCGGATTAGGAACAGGGCTCGGCTTTTGGGTCAGCGCGATTTTTGGAATCGGCATCATTGTGGCCAACGTGCCCGAGGGCCTGCTCCCGACCGTCACCCTAGCCCTCGCCATGAGCAGCCAGCGCATGGCGAAGCGCAACGCCTTGGTCAAACACTTGCCCTCCGTCGAAACCCTCGGCTGCACGACGGTGATCTGCACCGATAAGACCGGCACCCTGACGGAAAATCGCATGAAGGTGGATCGCTTTTACGCCGATGGGCTTGTCATCGAATTGCGGGAAGGTGCTTTCGTTACCCAAGGCCGCGTGATCAGCGGGGTCGACACCGAGCGGTGGCAACCTCTCTTCGATGCGCTCCTCCATTGCCACAACGCACAGCGCATCCGGCGGCCTGATGGAGGCAGAGACTTCACCGGTGATCCCACCGAAGTCGCGCTGTTGGAATTTACCGTCGAGCATGACCTGGCCCATCGGCCACCGTCGAGACGCATGGGAGAACTGGCCTTCGACGCCGATCGTAAACGGATGAGCACTCTGCACTGGGTGGAAGGACGGCTGGTTGCATTCACCAAAGGCGCTCCCGAATCGGTCGTGGCCCTCTGTACCAGAACCCTGATCCATGGAAACGCCGTGCCGATGACTCCCGAGGAGCGCGCGCAGGTCTTGAGCCAGAGCCGGTCGTTTGCCGAGCAGGCCTACCGTGTGCTTGCCGTGGCCATGCGTGACATAGTCCACCAACCCGAACACATCGAAGTGGAGACGGTTGAAGCGGACCTGACGTTCCTCGGACTTGTGGCCATGATGGACCCACCCCACCGGGAAGTGCCTGAGGCAATCGCCAAATGCCGGCAAGCCGGTGTGCGTGTCATCATGATCACCGGCGATCATCCGCTCACAGCGCTCGCCATTGCGCGCAAGATCGGCCTCGTGCCAGATCAGGTCGCACTGCAACCGGCCGAATTCGTCCCGGTGATTGAGGGATCGCAGCTGGACCAGATGAGCGACGAGCGCCTGCGGCAACTCCTGACACCGTCTCAACAGGGTGAGCCGGACCCGGTCTTTGCCCGCATGGCCCCGCGCCACAAGATGCGGGTGGTCTCCACGCTCAAACAGATGGGCGAGGTCGTCGCCGTGACCGGCGACGGGGTGAACGATGCGCCTGCGCTGAAGCAGGCGGACATCGGTGTAGCGATGGGCATCGCCGGCACAGATGTCGCCAAGGAAATTGCCGACATTATTCTTCTCGATGATAACTTCGCGACGATTGTGAATGCCATCGAGGAGGGCCGCACGGTGTACGAGAACATTCGCAAATTCTCCACCTACATTCTCTCCAGCAACGTCCCTGAAATCATGCCGTTTCTCGGCTATGGTTTCGCCGGTATGCCGCTCGCACTCACGATCCCCCAGATCCTGGCGGTCGATCTCGGAACCGACATGATCCCGGCCATCGGGCTCGGTATCGAGCCGCCTCAAGGCGACGTGATGCACCGTCCACCTCGCCCACGAAACGAACGGCTCCTGAGCCTTCCGCTCTTGCTGCGCGCCTATTTTTTCCTCGGTATCATCGAATCTGCAGTGGCGATGGGCGGTTTCTTTCTCTATCTCTTCGCCAACGGCTGGACGTGGGGGACCCATCTGGATTGGTCCTCCCCTTTATACAGGCAGGCGACAACGGTCACTTTCGCCGGGATTGTCCTGGTACAGGTCGCGAATGTTCTTGCGTGCCGGTCCGATCGCCTCTCGGTCTTCACACTCGACTGGCGCACAAATCCACTCATGGTGTGGGGCATCGCCATTGAACTCACCATCCTCGCCCTCATCGCCTACACCCCGACAGGGAACGAGATCTTTGGAACCAGTCCGTTACCGCTGTGGATCTTCGGACCACTCGTTCTGGGCTCACTCACACTGTTGTTGGTTGAGGAAGGCCGCAAAATTCTCGTGACCCGGTTCCTGCACAGACCAGCCCCTGGTCCCATAGCAACGGCTCATTGACGATGCTCGGCATCATCATCGACATCGGCCCCGTCGTGGCGATGGTCAGTCTTGGCCAAAGTGCAACCGCCTCGGTGCAGGCTGAAATCTCAAGCCTCGGAACCAACGTGCTGATTATCATCCCCGAAGCAGCCACTGTCGAAGGCGTGCGCGGCGGACTCGGTTCAGTCTCCACGGTAACCGTGGAGGATACGGAGGAGATCGAAAAGAAAGTCGCGAGCGTCGCCACTGTCATGTACGGGACGCGGTCGGTCCTTCAAGTCCTTCGGGACAACGAAGCTCAATCCGATCGAAATGCCACTGCTTGTCCGCGTCGATACACTCCGGGCAATGCAAGAACCTGCGCAATCCTCGTGCCATCACGCTGGCAGTCGATTCGAACGTGATCTCGCGTGAGTCGATTGAAAGAGCGGGCATTATGAAAGTGTGCTGTCTCGGTCATCAGGAAAAATTCACCAGGCCCGGTGAACCCTCTGTTGCAAGATGCACCAGACGGATTGATACCAGCTGTTCCCGTCAGGCATGATCTCAGAAGCGACACCGGTCATCCCGGCCTCGATGAACCACGAACTGTTCATGCGGCATAACGCGAATACCGTATCCCGCGGATCGGATCGATCGGCAGCTGGTGTGGATGACGGTACGGGTATTACAGTTCGAGACAGACACCAACGGGCTAGGCAGGATGCTCAAAATGGCCGCTATTCTCACCCGCCCACCCCGGCGCGCCGAGACGCGCCAGGCCACGGGGCGGCCGCAGCAAGCAAAGAGGCGAGGAGGTACATACCAAGCTTCGCTTGAACCGCTCGCTTCGGTCAGATGCGAGCGGATAGGTTCTTGCCTCCGCTAGGCTCATGACGTTGAGCCTCTGCGCGATGCGAGAACGCCGCTGGCGGACTTTTTCAGCATCCTGCTGGCGAAGGAACATCCATGTTCGGCACACGCGCCACGCTGTTTGAACTGTACGGGTCTACAATCCGGATCGATCTCAACTGGATCTTTCTGGCGCCGTTTCTCACCTGGTCGCTTGCGCAGGGATACTTTCCCGAATACTACCTCGGCCTCGCCGATTCCACATACTGGTGGATGGGGGCGTTCGGCGCGCTAGGCCTCTTCGGATCGATCGTGTTTCACGAATGGGCCCATGCACTGGTCGCCAAACATTACGGCCTGCGGATCAAGAGCATCACCCTCCTGATCTTCGGCGGTGTGGCGCAGATGGATGAAGAACCGCCCAGTCCGAAGGCGGAGTGGCTGACGGCCATGGCCGGCCCGATGTCGAGCTTTGCGTTGAGCGCCGCCTGCTATCTGGCGTTCGCGGCCGGATATCGCATCCACTTGCCGATCGTTCCGTTAGGCCTGATCGGATATCTGGCGTTTGTGAATAGCCTTCTGGGGGGATTCAATTTGATCCCGGCCTTTCCTCTGGATGGCGGGCGTGTGCTTCGCGCAGCCTTATGGCACTGGAAACAGGATCTCCATCGGGCCACCCGCTGGGCGTCCCGCATCGGATCCTGGTTCGGCCTTGCACTGATTCTGTCGGGAATCTTCCACGTGATCACCGGCGATTTCATCATCGGTATCTGGTGGTTCGTCTTGGGTCTGTTCCTGCGGACAGCGGCCGGAACTGCGTATTATCAGGTGGTCGTGCGCGCCAAGCTCGGGGAAGCGCCGGTTCGCCGGTTCATGACGCCGAACCCGGCCACCGTCCCGTCGGACCTCGCTCTCGACGTACTGATTGAAGAACACTTCTACCGTTCACTGCACGAGATGTACCCCGTGATGGAAGACACGCGCCTGATCGGGTGTGTCTATTCCAAACAAGTCGCCGGTATCCCGCGGGATCAATGGACACAGCTCACGGTCCGAGACATCCTCACCCCCTGTTCGGCGGAGAATACGATTGCCGCCGATACCAACGCGCTGGCCGCCCTGTCGATCATGAAACGGACCGGTACCAGCCGGCTCCTCGTGCTGGAGGACGACCGTCTTACCGGCGTGGTAACGTTGAAAGACCTGCTGAAACTGCTCGCGCTGAAATTGGATCTGGAAGGCGTGGCCTGATTCGCCGTCGCGAGGAGCCTGTCCGACACCAGTCATTCTATCTATTGCGGCGTACGATCCACAGCCATTTTGACTATGGCGTACCATTTTATGTTTATGCAAAAATTCGGCTTGAAATTGGCTCGACCCCATCGGAAAATCCCATGATGGCGCACTCACCTTCCCGAAACCTCTGGCTCTTGATGGCCGTGATCGTCTTCGGACTCGCCGCCCCCTGTTTCAATGGACAGACATCGTACGCGCAAACGGCCTCCCACAGCTTGAGCCAGAGCCCTCCGCCTCAACCCTCCGGCGCGCCGGTCATCTTCGCCGACGACACGCTGTTTGTCCTCTATGACAAAATCGGCCCCTTTACTCCGCAAGAGCGGGCTCGCGCCATCGCCGAACGACTTGCACAGTTGGCCAAGGACCCTTTCACGAGGATCTATCCCGTCACGGTCGTCGATCAAGGAGCAACGAGCGATCTCGTGTATGACGACCTAGTCGTCATGACCGTGACGGACCGTGACGCTCAACCTACCGGCAAGACTCGACAGGAGATGGCGGCGGAATGCGTCCAGAAAATCCAGGCGGCGCTCTCAAAATCCCGTCAGCAATCAACGTTCCACACGTTGGTCGTCGATGGGGGGTTGGCCCTGCTGGATACTGTTGTCCTCGTCGCTCTCTTAATCATTTTTCACAAGACCTTCCCGAAGATCTACAGCAAAATCGACGGCTGGCGCGGAACGGCCATTCATCCGATCAAGATTCAACGCGTTGAACTCCTCTCAGCCGACCAGATTGCGGCCGCACTCACCGGCATCGCCAAGACCGTCCGAATCGGCGCGGTCCTGATTCTGCTCTACATCTACCTCACCACCGTACTGGGCATCTTCCCTTGGACCCGCGGCATCTCGATGACACTGCTCGAGGCCGTCCTTACCACCCTGCGGGCTATCGGCGAGGCATTCGCGTTCTATATCCCCAATATCGTGTCGATCGCCATCATCATTGTGGTCGCCCGCTATATTCTCAAGGTCATTTCGCTTGTCTTTGTGGGAATCGGCAAGGGGGCGATCCGGTTCGCAGGGTTCCATCCGGAATGGGCCGAGCCGACCTACAAGATCGTTCGTTTTCTCGTCATCGTCTTCACCACGATTGCGATTTTCCCCTACATCCCCGGCTCTCAATCGGAAGGCTTTCGCGGTATCTCCGTCTTCCTGGGACTCCTCATCTCATTGGGATCGGCCGCCGCGATCGGGAATATCATCGCCGGTGTCGTGCTGACCTACATGCGCCCCTTCCGCGTTGGCGACCGAGTCAAAATCACCGAGACCACCGGCGATGTGGTGGAGAAAACACTCCTCGTCACACGCGTCCGCACGATCAAGAATGTCGATGTGACCATTCCTAATGCCATGGTTCTCGCCAGTCACCTTATCAATTTCAGCGCATGCGCGCGAAACCAGGGTCTGATTCTCCACACGAGCGTGACAATCGGCTACGATACCCCCTGGCGGAAAGTTCACGAGTTGTTGATCGCAGCCGCTCGAGGGACGACCTACATTCTGCCAACACCGGAGCCCTTCGTGCTGCAAACCAGTTTGAACGATTTCTACGTGACATACGAACTCAACGCCTACACTGATCAGCCGAACCTCATGGCAACGATTTATGCGGAGCTGCATCAGCATATCCAAGACACGTTTAACGAGGCCGGCGTGGAAATCATGTCGCCGCACTACACTCAGTTGCGCGACGGCAATAAGACGGCCATTCCCGACCAATACTTACCGAAGGCGTATCGCCCATCCGGCATTCGGATCTCCCCTCTCGATCAATGGACGACGCAGCCCGGTAACGACAACGCCACAAGGGGTGAGGCGAAGCCTTAACCCTCATGGTCATGGCGCCGGCCAGAATCCTGTTTCCGACCGACCTCTCTTCGGGTATGGTATGGATCACAGGGAGGATCGTTCGACCAGTGACCACCGCACTACGACTTCGTCATTTTTTCGCGCATGAACTCTGGACCATGGATCTGGACACGGTGCCGCGTGCGCCGCGTCTGGCCCTCCACCTGTTGCGGTTGATCCTCGCCGTAGCGTTCGAGGTTCGTGTCCGACTGCTGGATGCGCGCGCAGCCGGCCTCGTCTACACCACACTCCTGTCGCTCGTGCCGTTTCTGGCTGTGATGTTTTCAGTCCTCAAGGCCTTCGGCGCGCATCAGCAGATCGAACCCCTTCTGAACCAGGTGCTGGAACCGCTGGGTCCCAAAGGCGCGCAGGTGACCGGCCAAATCATCGGATTCATCAACAATCTCAAGGTCGGGGTCCTCGGCGCGGTCGGTGTGGCCGGCCTCTTCTACACGACCTATTCGCTCATCGACAAGATTGAACAGGCCCTCAACGCCATTTGGAGGGTCCGGCAGGGCCGCACCTGGGCTCGAAAGTTTACCGACTATTTGAGTGTCGTGCTGGTCGGTCCGGTGCTGATCTTCACCGCAATCGGATTGATCGCATCGGTCCAAAGTCACGCACTCATCGAGCGGCTAATGGCCATCGAGCCGTTCGGCACCATCCTCGTGCTGACGGCTGAACTGATGCCCTTCGCGCTCTTATGCGGGGTCTTCACCTTTCTCTACAAATTTGTGCCAAACACCCGGGTAGCGGCATGGCCGGCACTGATCGGCGGCATCACCGCCGCCTTGCTCTGGGGTATCGCCGGAGAAGCCTTTGCCGCCTTCGTCGCCGCGTCCGGAAAGTACAGCGCCATCTATTCCGGATTTGCCGTGCTGGTGCTCTTTCTTCTATGGCTCTACGTCGGCTGGCTGATCGTCCTGGTCGGCGCCCAGGTGTCCTTCTTTGCGCAACACCCGTCGGCCTATCGAGCGCAGTTTCTTCGGCACCAGGACACACCGGCGCTCCGGGAACGTCTCGTTCTGAACATCCTCGTCACGTTGGGCCGTCGCGCTTTGCGCGGCGAGGGTCCGATGCCCATGACGGAACTCGCACAGGAATCGGGGTTGCCTCCGTCCGTCATTGAAGAGCAGATCATTGAGCTGGTCGATCAACGCCTCCTGGCCCGGACGGCGGAGCCGGAAGGAATCGCCCTCATCAAACCGCCGGAGTTGATGCCCCTCCATGAGATCCTGACTCTTGTGCGAGACGGCCATGGCCCGGTGCAGAACATTCCGGAGAAGCCGGAGAGACGAATCGACACCCTCCTCCGGCAACGAGACGCGGCCGTGGCGCAGAGCCTCGCCGGCATGACCCTGCGCTCGCTGATCACCGGTCCGGAACAGGAGAGCCGTACGGCGGACTCTCCTGAGAAAGGACGAACCATGCCGACTGAACAACGGGCGGTCGGAATTCCTGAACGTCACTGAATGCGCCGCGACGTCGCAGCAGGTTGCAAGCCGTGGCGATACGCGAACGATAGCAGCAGTCGGGCGGTAATAAGCCGGAACTCTTGAGAGGCGTCATATGTCCGTCGAAATGGTGTTTGTGCTCTTCGTAGTGCTCTCAGCGGTGATCCTGTTCGTCACCGAAAAGCTCCCCGTGGATGTGGTGGCGCTGGTCATCATCGTCATCTTGCTCCTCAGCGGAATCATCACCCCGGAAGAAGGCCTGGCCGGATTCAGCAACCCGGCGACCGTGACGGTCGGCGCGATGTTGATACTCAGTGCCGGGCTTTTCAAGAGCGGCGCCCTGAATATTCTGGGGGCTGGACTCAACAAGCTCAGCCGGCGCGGGATCACGGTCATGCTGCTGGCGATGATGATTGTGATCGGAACCATCTCCGCCTTCATCAACAATACCGCAGCCGTGGCCATGTTGATGCCGGTCGTGATCGGCATAGCCCGCGAGACCCGCGTGAGCCCCTCCAAGCTCCTTATGCCGTTGTCGTTTGCGTCCATGTTTGGAGGCGTCTGCACATTGATCGGCACCTCTACTAATATCCTTGTCAGTTCCATCGCTGAACGGTATGGACAGCCCGGACTCGGCATGTTTGAAATGGCGCCGCTCGGGCTGGTCTTCTTCGCCGCAGGGACGGTGTACATGCTGACGGTCGGCGTGCGCCTGATACCGGAGCGTCGAACCGGCAGTGACCTGACACAGCACTTCAGCATGGACGAGTATCTCACGGAGATCGTCCTGCTCCCTAATGCCAGGTCCGTCGGCACCACGATCGCCGACTGTCCGCTGGTACAGGAAATCGAACTCGACATTCTGGAGGTCCGGCGCGGCGCCGGCAGGTTACTGTCGCCGGACCCCTTCACCATCCTGCAGGCGGACGACGTGCTGCTCGTCCGGTGCAACGTCGCCCAGATCAAGCGATTGCAGGAACGGGTCGGGATTGCGCTGAAACCGGAGATGCAATGGCAGGACAAAGACCTGGAATCCGGCCGTACACAGCTGATGGAAGCCGTCGTCGCTCCCTATTCGGTGTTGGACGGGAGATCACTGAAAGGGATCAGATTCCGAGACAACTTCGGTGCGACCGTCCTGGCCGTCCGGCATCACGGCACAGTGGTGCATGATAACCTGAACACACGAACCCTTCGCGGAGGCGATGTGCTGCTGCTTAAAGTACAAAGCGATTCGCTCGCTCGTCTCAGAGACAGCCCGGCCTTTGTGATGATCTCCGACCTGGGACTTCCGACATTTCGAACGCATAAGCTTCTGACCGCGCTCGCCATCGTCGCCGGCGTGGTGAGCACTGCAGCGCTCAACATTGTTCCCATCGTGGTCAGCGCGATCACCGGATGCGTCCTGCTCGTGCTGACCGGATGCCTGACGATGCAAGAAGCCTACAACGCCGTCGAATGGAGGATCATTTTTCTGCTGGCCGGCGTGCTCACGCTGGGAGTCGCTCTGGAAAAGACAGGTACCGCATTATTGCTGTCCAACTGGCTGATCGCAACAGTTGGGGTGTGGGGCCCCGTGGCGCTTGTGTCGGCACTTTATTTCGTGACCTCCTTGCTGACCGAAGCCATGTCGAACAACGCCACTGCCGCTCTCCTTGCGCCCATTGCCATCGCCGCCGCCCAGTCAATGGGCCTGGATCCTCGTCCTTTCCTGATGGCCATCACCTTCGCAGCTTCAGCGAGCTTCATGACCCCGGTCGGCTACCAAACGAACACCCTGATCTATGGACCAGGACGGTACACGTTCACGGATTTTCTTCGTGTCGGCACACCCTTGAATATCCTGTTCTGGGTGCTGGCGACCCTGTTGATCCCGGTCTTCTGGCCATTCCGGCCTGTGTGATACATGAACACTTTCTTGCGTAAGTGTCGGACAACGTTATAGGGAGCATGAACCGGCGCTTCCGTTGACTAACGGGGGAATGATGGACACTCTAGAAGCGGTATTCAGATCGATCAAGGGATGGCTGAATATTCCACTGTTTAAGATCGGCGCGGCTCCTGTGACGCTCTGGACGATTGTTTCCCTGGTCGTTCTTTTTGTCCTGCTCCTGTGGTTGACGAAAAAGCTTAAAAACTGGATCGTCCTGAAACTGCTGGCGAACAGTCGGATCGACATCGGGGTCCGGCAGGCCGCGGGCTCGATCGTCCGCTACATCATCATCGCGATCGGATTCATCGTCATCTTACAGACGGTCGGGATCGATCTCAGTACAGTGACCGTGCTGGCCGGCGCGCTGGGTATCGGGGTTGGCTTTGGTTTGCAATCAATCACGAACAACCTGGTCAGCGGCCTGATCCTCCTCTTCGAGCGGCCGATCAAAATCGGCGATCGCATCGAGGTGGGACAGGTGACGGGAGACGTCGTGGACATTTCGGTTCGCGCCACGACAGTGATCACCAACGACAACATCGCCATCATCATACCCAACTCCGAGTTCATCGGCTCAAAAGTCACGAATTGGAGTTACACAACCAGAGACGTTCGGTTCAATTTTCCCGTGCGAGTCTCTTACCGGGAAGATCCCGAAGCTGTGCGAAAACTCCTGCTGGAGGTCGCCGAGAGCCACCCGGGTGTACTCAAAGACCGGAGGCCCGACGTGCTGTTCCAAGAGTTCGGCGAAAGTGCCTTGCAACTCATTCTCCGGGTGTGGACGCGGGACTACACGGACCGTCCCGGTGTGCTCCGAAGCGAGCTGAACTACGCCATCAGCCGGAAGTTTCGAGAGCACGGAATCGAGATTCCCTATCCCCAACGCGACATTCACATCAAGGACGGCAGCCTGACGGTCGTGGCGCCCGCGCCGTCAACCGCCCCATGAGCGCCAGAATTCTCCGGGCGATCGCTTCGCTGATGGTATGCGTCACTCCTGTGCCAGGCCTTGCTGAGGAGTCACGCTTGGAACCCGGCGACTGACACTACGGCGCGACACTCGCTCTCCGCTATGCCCTTGCTTTCAACTTCCTCGAGAATCATCGCTGGCAGAGCAAGACCACGACGCCACGCGTCAACGAACCGGCGCCGAACAACGAGGGAACCCTCACCTCTTCGCGCCATCCGTTCCCACATTGAACCTCGCATAGAGCAGCGCCGGACAGGTTGACCTGTCCGGCGCAAGGAGAAAAGTTCTCCGACCAGCACCTCACAGCGGTATAGGTCTCGCACCCGGCCCGCCTACCCCCGCTGCTTCAACGGCTCCGGCTCCGGAACAGCCCACAGCGCCGGAGCCACACGAACGAAAAGGCCTCGCTTGGCGTACCACTGCATATCAGCGTTTCGTGGGATCCCCGATCTGGATGCTTCCTGATGTGATCGCCTTGCCCCCCGGCAAGGCCGAGCCCATTCGCAAGTTGTACTTGAGCACGCCGACCTTGCTGAAACAGGCCGCGACGGACTCATTCGGGCCAATCGTCGCATGCTCGCGCTTCATGCCGAGAAAGTTCGAGAACCCTCTTTCGCAGGACAACGTCTCATGCATATCACCAACCAAATCCAGCTGAACAGGCAACGTCCGATGATTGACCCAGCGCACTTCATCGCCGATATTGACGATTAGCTCGGCGGGATGTGGCTCCTCCTCAATCTTTACGGTATGAATCTCTCCACTCCGTGAGGTTTGCGGCCCAGCGCAGGCCGTCAAACCCACAGACAATGCGATGCCCACTAACGTCCAAATATACTTCTGTTTCATTTTCTCCTCCTGTTGTGTTGTGAGCCCACTGTCATCCATTTTCCCATTCTACATCATCAGGCGACGCGAACGGGATTATCGTCAGGCCACTGGACCGTTCCGTCGCGGCGTCAGACGGCCCCATCAAACCATCCATCGAGCGTCACTCGGATTGATGCCGGTGTTGCTCTGCCGCGCAAATGCGCGAGACTTACTTAAACTTTCCGGCAGCCTCCTCAATCGAAGTTTTGAAGTCAGTCCATGCGCGCTCCACTCCGCCCTTGAGCGACTCCCACGCTTCTCCGCTCGACTCGTTCAGTTCCTTCAGTTTTGCCTGCGCCACATCGGCCTTCGTTTTGATGCTTTCGATCTGTTTGTAATACTCTACTTTGGCGGCAGCTTCTGTTCCATCCGCCTTCGCCTTTAGCTGGTCGAGTTTAGCGCTCCATTCCCTCAGTTGCGCATCCAGCTGTTCGTGATAGGCCTCTTTCAATCCCATGCCACACCTCCTTGTAGAAAAGTTTTCCTATGGCTTCAACGCCGGACGTTCACCATTCTTTAACTGCGTAGTCCTTCTACGCCGACAGCCGTGGCGCCGACAGAGATATGTGAATGCCGCTCACGGCTTGGGGTCGACTTATACGACCCCGAAGATGATATTCTTGCCGCCCGACAGGTCTAACTCCATAAACACACCTCTTTGTTGTGACATCTGGATGGTTGTCCTCCTTCTGTAATAGGCACAGCCCCCTATGGCTGTGCCTTATCGGTTGAAACTTCGCCTCACCGGTCACTGTTGAGGATGCTCGTCCTTCTCTTCCTGATTTTTAGAATCCCCCTCAGGCTCTGCTCGAGCATGTTGACAAAGTAGTCGCGCTGACGCCGGACCGCCTCCTGCCCCTCAAAGAGCACATGATAGGTCAGAATCCCTGAGGTATAGGCGGCCATCGCAATCGCCACATCGCGTGCGCTGACGGCCATGCCGGGTCGGACAGCAGGCCTGATCAAGTCCGTCAGACGATGAAGATGCGCATCGTAAACTTCACGTAGGTCTTTGGCGGCATCGCCCTGAAGCTGCATCAGGCCTCGCACTTGGTGAAAGAAGAGCAAATGGTCCGGGTTGTTCAGAAAAAAGTCCACGCGGGCGCCGATCGCGGCCGAAAGGATCTTTGACTGGGAGGGAGCGTCCCGAACGGCTTGCTCCGTCTTTAACAACAACCCGCCACGCTCCTCTTCGAGCAATACTCGAATAAGAGTCTCTTTGGAATCGAAATATTTATAGAATGTCCCTTTCCCGAGATCGGCCAGTTCCGTGATGTCTTCGACCTTGGCCCAATAGATTCCCTTCTCTGAAAATATCCGCCGAGCGACCTCCAACAGATGGCGTTTCGTCCTCTCTTTCCGTCTAGCAACGCGAGATAGTGGAATGTCTTCGGGGGGCAGCGCTTTTGTCATGGCGTATCGTCAACTCCTCTCCTTGGGCAAGATTCCCTTTCGCACGGCCATTGCAGCAGTGCTGATGCGTCAAGCTTGTAAAACCACGCTGAATAACCTTCGACCCGGCAAGGCTCTTCTTCCGAATTCATCGGCTGGTCCGTTATTGTCATTCCATGGTGACTATTTTGCAATCTCCCGTGAATTCATCCAGAACAATCGGGGAGTTCCAAGCCTTCCAAACTACGGAGTCGTTCTGAGTGGAGCCGGCCCATCTGACCTCTGCTCACATAGCCCTTCGCACAAGGGTATATGGTAAACCGGCGGCGTCAGGGACTCAGGGAGCCACCGGATTGGTCCGGTCTTCTCTGGTCCAACGACTCCGCGTTCGAATTCGATACGGCCCGGTCGGTCCGTTGATCCGGTGCGTCAATACGATCGGATCGACGACTTCACCGCAATTGAGGCAGCGCCACCCGACAAAGTCATTACGGCCCATGTCATCCCAGAAATCCACGATTGTTTCCCGGATCATCAAACCCTGGCATCTCATGCACATCATGAACTCCTCCTTGGTTCTGACAGTGCCTCATCCGGTCAGGCGGCCACTCGCCATCCACGTTCCATGACTTGATTGATCTTCAAACGCGCATCTGCTGCGACGCCGTTGATCCCTTGTTCTAAGTCCTTCGCCACGACCGTCAGGCGACGCCTTGTCCTCGCGCCTGAAGTGGGTGCCAGCAACAGGCCGACCCCTCCGCCGATGATCATCCCGGTCAAAAACAGCAAGCCTCCGTTTATTTTGTTGTTCATAGCGTGCCTCTCCGTTGAGTTATTTTGAACTCTCCTTTGTTCATCTCTTCCTCGATTCGACAGAGCCCGCAGGCACGTGTCGTGCCGCCTTTTCAATGTCTTGGACGACTCGGCCCTCCGAAAGGCTCCGCTTCGGTTCATGACAGCAACTGCACCGGGCTGCCAACGAAGCCTCCTGCCCTCGCGCACTCACACAGAGAACCAGATAGTAATCCGGGGCTCCACAAGAGTCACAAGCTTGCCCCCTCAACTCTTTCAGAATATCCGGGGACGTGAGAGGTTTCCTGCTCCAGCATCCGGCATCTGCCTGTGTGTGTTCTCGACATCGCTCCATACGGCCTCCTTTCTTGTCAGGACTTTGACTGTGCCTCTGGCAGGGTCATCAATCGGCCAAGCACCTCGAATCCCTCTGTCACCGAGACTCCGAATCCTGGAGGGAATCCAAACTCGTCGGCCTTCGGGAAGACCGCTGTGACCTTCCCTGCTATCGCCTTAATCTCTTCCGATGGAGTCTCTTCCCTCACGGCGAGAATCACGGAAGCACCCGAAGACGGCAGTGCCGACGTGGCGAGAAACACTCGGCCTTCCGTGATCACATAGCCCGGCGCTTCGCCCTCGATTTCGTCATCCGTTCGATAGCCGATCTGGATCCCGGTGTATCCGCTCAAGAGTTGAGTGCGCTGACTGTTCGCCGTGCGTTCGATACGCCCCGATTGGGTCACCTTCTCGCATTGGCGAGAACTGACCGGGTCCGCATGGTCCTGTTGGAAACATAAGATATTGGACGGTGCGGCCAAGTCTCTCCCGCTGATCCGCTTTTTTTGAGTTCCAACTACCCCCATGATTCGTGATTCCATGCCATCACCTACAGTGACCTTTCAGTCTATAGAGACTTATAAACCATATATGACCATATGGTCACTTTATACAATTGTGCCTCCCTTTGTCAAGGGAGATTCTCACCGCTTATGCTTCATGTCGGCACCTAGGTTCTCCTCTACCACCGAACGCGTTCCGACTTTGACTCATTATTTCCGGCTTGTTACTGTACCCCCGCATGCGACAGGCAATCCCCCAACCCAGCGTGGGGCGCGTTCTTCACACTCCGGCTGATCTCCTCCCGCTCCGAAGACTCATCGCTCGGCTCGGCATCGTCCTGTTCCTGCTCTGTGGGGTCATTGCCATTCTGTGGTTCGATCGTGACGAACCGGTCGATCACCACGACGGTGACATCTCGTTCAGCGATGTGGTGTATTTACGATGATTACGATCACCACTGTGGGGTACGGAGACATTGCGCCTGTCACCCCTCGGGCCAGACTTATCGACGCCTTCATCGTGACGCCTGTACGCATAGCCGTCTGGCTGATGTTCTTGGGCACGGCCTATCAACTCATCATTCGACGATAGATATATGGAGGACTACCGTATGGCGACGCTGAAGGCCGGTCTCCAAGGACACATTATCGTGTGCGGCTTCGGCAATACGGGAACTGCGACCGGGCGGGACGACGCGAGCGCTCTGATCCTTCTCACGGCACGGCATTTGAATCCGACGATTCGAATCATCGTCAGGGAGGCGCCAACAGCATCGTCGCTCCCGCCACGTTCGGTGGCTATGCTCTGGCCGCCGTCGTCGATCAGTCCCACATAGTCCAGTATTTGGAGGATTTGTTGACAGCCGGCGGGCGAGTCAATCTCCTCGAACGTCAGGTTCGAGAAGACGAGATCGGCAAGACTGCAGCTGATCTCAAGCCGGCGATCGTGCTCAGGATATATCGGGGCACGTTCGTCATCTCGATGACGGACGTGCAGGCTGAAACCCCGCTCCAGCGGGGAAACCTGCTGGTGATATTGAAACCTACGGCTTAGCAGATCGCCCCGTAGACCTTCCTCGCCAAGCAGATGTCCTCGTACACCGCCCCAACTCTAGGTGGTTCTCGCGTCGGCTACATGCAGAACCGAGGGCTGGCCTCTTGCAGGCTCTCCCCAATGTATCGTTCGATGCGGGAATGGAATTTCGATCCCTTGGGCATCGAAAGCCTGCTTCAACCGCCGTCGATACTCCCGCCCGACGTTCCATTGTTCCAACGGTTTTGTCTTGATACGGATGCGGATGACGACGGCAGAGTCGGCAAAATTATCCACCCCCATAATCTCGATCGGTGACATAAACTTATCGCGAAAATCCTGATCCTGCCGCAGGTCCTCGCCCACTTCCCGCATCACTCCGGCCACGCGGTCGGTATCCTCTCTGTAGGCAACTCCCATATCCAGCACGAAGGCCGACCATTCCTTTGTCATGTTGGAAAGAGTTGTGATCGTCCCATTTGGAAATATGTGCACGCCCCCTGAGACATCACGCAACGTGATGGCCCGGAACGTAATGGACTCGACCAGACCGCCCGTACCATTGATGATCGCCACGTCGCCCAGCCTGATTTGATCTTCTAAGATGATGAAAAATCCGCTGATCAGGTCCCGTACGAGATTCTGTGCTCCGAAACCGACGGCCAGGCCGACGATCCCGGCGCCGGCAAGAATCGGACGGATATCCACTCCGATCTCCTCCAACGTCTCAATGATGACCACCCCCCAGATCAGACTGACTACTACGGTGCGAAGAATACCCGTCAGCGTGGCCGCCCGCTTGCGGCTGGAATCTGAATCGACATCCGATAGTCTCCCCGTCCGCGCCACCAGGGATTCCAGCTGTTTCAACGCCGGCCCGAGAAATCGCATGCCCGCCAGCCCGAGGGCAAAGATCAGTGCAATCTTGGCGGCTGCTTTCCCGGCTGCCACACCGATTGAGATCAACCACGGAGTGAGCTCCGGTAAGGATAATGCGTCCATGACTACCCCTCCTCTGAACGAGTTATGCACGAATCGATAGGCCGCTTCAAAATTCCCGGATGATGCGGAACCCGACTTCCGGAAGAGCCAAACCCGTGGTGACGCGCACACCGGTCCCGCCTTGAATCATCCAGCGTTTGCCGACCTCGTAGTGCATCTGCGGCATGAACAGCAGAGACGCATCACCGCCGATGACCTGATTGAAATTGGTTTCAATGCCGGCCACCAGCCGATCGGTCACATTTGCGAAGAGCGTCGCGTTGCTCAGGAATTCGGTGCGGCGGTCTGGCACACGGCCCCCCAGTTCGGTCCGAGGTCCGACCATGCCGAAGAGGCTCCAGGTCTCGTTGAATCGAAGGCCGGCCAAATAAAGAAACGTGGTGGTCCAGACCCTCGGATCGAGGTCGTATTGCACGATCACTTGCGTGCCATGAATGAACCGGTGATGGAATCCGGTGCCGAATGTGGCTTGACCACCGGCCTTAAGCGCCTCCACACGTTCATTTTCCATGGGAAGCTCGAATTCAATTCCCAGACCGTCGTGTATGGCATACTCGATCTCCGGAGCCCACTCGAAACCTTGCGTATCCGGACTACGCCGGACAAATCCCAGCGGATCCGGCGCACCATCGACCGCCCGGCTTTTCCGCCGCAACGGAATCTTGCCCAGCACGTTGACTTCTCCTTCCCCACGCTTCGCGCCCAATGGACGCATGAGGTCGAACACCATCGGCTCGGGAATACGGGGACCCCGCTCTTCACCAGACACCCGTTCGATCGTCTCCGAGTCGGAAGCGATATCGCTCTTGAAGTGGCCACGCACTGCCTGGGCCAGATCCTCTCCCCACAGTTCCATCGGAGGGATATTCATCGACGGAAGCGCCGGCGAGAACATCCATGGAGCCGCTTCCGGGCCATGCACGTCTGCTCCGAGCACGCTACCGTAGACACTCACGACCGACGCCAGGATCACGGTGACCACCACTTTTCGTCCGTATTCCCGCACGCCTTTCCTTGATCCCGACGGTATGCCGAACCACCCCCACCGTTGCCCGAAAAAGGACGCTCGCATCGTTTGACCGCAACCGAGGAAATCCAGTTGTGCCCTCACACGCTTCGAGGGCCACTCACGACGTTGCATCGCACGCGGCCGGCTCTCTCGGCGGGTGAAACAGGTATGAGACCCAGACAGGACACAAGAGTACCCCCGCCATCAACAATCCGCCGATCCAGGCTTCTTTCCAGGGAAACCACGCCGGCGGGGGACTGTCGATCAACCAGGAGCCGAAACCGGTAAGTAAGCTGAACACCGAGGCTGTACCCGCCACCGTGATCGCTAACCCTTGCCCAAGGCGATTGACGCTATTACGGCCGTGTTCACCCGTCAGTCTGGCAACCGGCGCCCAGAATCCAGGAGGGTGGACTTTGACATAGAAACCGCGGAGCCCGGGCATCGGTTCCGGACTGGTCGCCACGGAGACGACCACTGCCGCAAGAGTGGAAACGGCTGCAACCGTCAGGATCCGCACTGCGTCATGATCATCCGAAACAGTCATCAGAAGGATCGGCGCCAAACCCGCCGACATAGCGATGGACGCCAATTCCCCCCAGGCCGTCATGCGCCACCAGAGCCAGCGCAGCACGAGCGCCGGGCCTAGGCCCGCCCCGAGCAATAAGCTGATCCGCCATGCGCCCTGTAATGAAGACAGCATCGTCACGATGGCCAGGGCTCCCGCCAACGTGCCCACATTCGACAGGCGGGCTACCCACACCAGCTCACGGCCGGAAGGTGAGCGCCGCAAAACGCTTCCGCAGAGGAATCGGTTGTATAGGTCGTTCGCCCAATAGGAGGCTCCCCAGTTGAGTTGAGTGTCGACGGTTGATGCGAACGCGGCCAGCATGCCCGTGAGCAGAAGGCCTTTGAATCCTGTGGGGAGTGTTTCGGCAATGCCGCGGACGAAGGTGAATTCGCGATCGGCGATCATCGCATCGGCAGGCAACCCCGGATCAGGAGGAAAGAGCACCAACAATCCCAGTCCGAGCGGAAGCCAGATCAAACTCCTCACCAATATCTGAACGACGGTGAACGTGACGGCGGCCTGCGTGGCATCGTGATCGGACCGGCAGGCCATGGTGCGCTGCGCAAGGTAGCCTGTTCCATCCGAGTTCATCTGCAGCAGCCATTGCAAACCGAACACAACGATCAGCGCCGCCGATACATCCTTCGCATGAGACGGCGTAAACGCAAGCAGCTGGTCGGCCGTAAGCGATCCGGTCTCTCCCGAGGAAAATCTGACATGGATCTGACGAAGAACTTCATTCCATCCTCCGGAACTCTCCACGACGTACCAGGCGAAAACTCCGGTGGCGCCCAGGGCCAAGAACAATTGAACCACGTCGGTCGCGACCACGCTGCGCAACCCGCCGGTCGTCGAATAGAACAGGGTGACAAGGAGAATCAGTCCGATGGAAATCATATTGTCCGTGGACCGCACCCAGATATCCTGTCCCGCTTGTCCTCCGGCTGTGAACGATACCCCGGCCCATTTCACCGCAGAGGAGAGCGCGGTAAACAAGCTATCCGGCAGCCAGTCATGCCAGAGTAGGAAGGGCTCCGCGATACGTGTCGCCGCAAGCAGGACCATGGCCAACACCGTCCAGTTCACGATCGTTCCCAAATAGATCGCCTTCACAAGACGCAACGGGACCGCCCCTGAAGAGCTGTACCGGATCTCCGTGAACTCTGCGTCCGTCAACACCCCGGCGCGCCGCCAGCAGGCAGCCAGCACAAATCCCATGAACAGAAATGCCACGGCATAGATCCACAACCGCCAGAGAGCGAATACCCCGGATGTGGCGATGAGTCCTGTGACGAGAAGAGGCGTGTCGGCTGCGAATTGAGTGGCCGCCATGCTGACGCCCGCCCGCCAGCCGCTGAGTGAACGCCCGGCCAAAAAGTACTCCTCCAGACTCCGGGACGAGATTTTGCGGGACCGGAGTCCAGCCATGATCGCATACAACAGAAAGAGCAGGACAAGGGTTCCGTCGATCCAAGTCACGAGTCCCTCACCGCACCTGAGTCGTGCGTGTGCCCGTCGGCTTGCCACGCTCGGATACATGCCCTCGCCTCGCTGGATCGACAGATCCAGGCAGGAATCTCACGAAGACCATCGCAGAAGGAATCGCCGTGATAAAACCCCCAGAGTTGATGCCGCCGCATGAATCGTGACCCTTGTGCACGACGGACAGGGATCGGCCTGGAGTGTGCCGGGAAAACCCGAGGGACGGATCGACGCCCTCCTTCGGCAGAGAGAAGCGGCCGTCGCGCGCAGCCTTGACGGCATGACCCTGCGCTCGCTGGTTGAGCTGCAAGAACAGGCCGGCCCGCCTGATTCATGACGATTCGCGGCGAAATCTCCGGGACGCGTCGCAAGAGTGGCGCAAAGGGGACTCTCGGCTGGCGAGTGACGCCCAAGACATTCGTTCCAATTATGAGCCAAACAACGCGCCGTTCATCGCGAAATGAACGGCGATGCTCGCGGCGTAACCCAAGGCAATCGCCCAGATCCATTTCAAATGGGCAGAGAACGTATAGATCCCCCGTGCCTGCCCCATGAGGGCCACGCCCGCTGCCGACCCGATGGACAACAGCGATCCGCCGACACCGGCCGTCAACGTCACCAACAGCCATTGGCCAAGACTCATATCCGGGTTCATGCTCAACACGGCAAACATGACGGGGATGTTGTCGACGACCGCTGAGAGAATCCCGACAAGGATGTTCGCAGTTGTAGCTCCCAAATCCTTGTAGAGAACATCAGAGAGTGCGGCCAAGTACCCCAAGGCGCCGAGCCCGCCGACGCAGAGCATAATGCCGTAAAAAAACATCAGCGTGTCCCATTCCACACGCTTCATGCTGATGAATACATCGAACGGCTTGGCCGCTGGCTTGAACTCTACGCCCATACTCACCGAGCCATCAAACGCGGGGACTTCCACCCACTCGTTCAGTTCCTTGCGCCGGAGAAAATACCCATAGGATTTCAGCGCGCCTAATCCGGTCATCATGCCGAGAAACGGGGGAATTTCAAGAACATGATGCAGCAGCACCGTTCCAGCGATGGTGAACAGAAACAGCATCACAACGACATAGCCTCCGTGCTTGACCCGTACGGATTCTGTTCTGCTTGACGGCTTCTCGTACGGAATAGTCAGGGACATCAGGGCTGCCGGTACGAGCCAGTTGATGAGAGAAGGGATGAACAGCGAAAGAAAATCGCCGAAACGAACCACGCCTTTCTGCCAGACCATGAGAGTTGTGATATCGCCGAAGGGACTGAATGCACCCCCCGCGTTGGCCGCCACCACCACATTGATACAGGCCACGCTGATGAATCGGCCGTTGCCGGCTCCCATGGCCATGACCACAGCTCCCATCACCAGCGCCGTCGTCAGATTGTCCGCAACAGGGGAAATGAAGAACGCGAGAATACCGGTCAACCAGAAAACAGCGCGCAAGGACAGGCCTAACGACACGAGGCCTGTCCGCAGCCCCGAAAAGATGTTCCGTTCCGCCATTGTATTGATGAACGTCATGGCGGAGAGCAAGAACAGCATCAACTCGGCATATTCCAGGAGATTATGGCGCAGGATCTCGGCGACGAGATGGGATTGATGTTGAGAGGCATACGCGATGGCCGTCAACATCCAGATCACGCCTGCGGCCACCATGACAGGCTTCGATTTTCTGAGATGAAGACTTTCTTCGACAATCACCAGAATATAGGCGGCCAGAAACACTGCGAACGCCGTATAGCCTATCCAATGATCCGCAAAACTCACCATCGTGCCCCTTTACCCTCCCTGGCATAGCAGCAGACGCGCTTAGGATTGAATCATGCGGGCTAACGTTCACCGGCAGGCTTTTGAGAAAGACCGCCCGGCTGTTTGCGCCGATCGGGGAATTCCGGTGTACGGTCGATGCGATGGACCAGAAAGCGGATCACTTCTTCTATCTCACTCTGATGCTTGAGGTAATACTGCGCCTGCGATTCGGTCTGGTATCCGACCCGCACCCCCATGATGAGCCCTTCCGTCAGTCCGAAAACATCCTCGTCCGTCTCATCGTCGCCGATGAAGAACAGGCCTGTGCGCCGCAGATGAAGCATGAGGGAACGCGCCGCTTCCCCTTTTCTCGTACTCCCCTGAGGCATGGCATTCACCGACGCTTTTCCACAGATCAGCTGCGGCGCCGGCGTCAGTCGATTGAGCAGAAGGATCAGCGCAGCCTGAAACCCGTTGGACTCATCGATCCCGCGATAATGGAAAGTGAGAGTGTAGCGTTTGGCTTCGACCTCGATACCGGCAACTTTGAGCGGCTGGGCGAGGTCCGTCTCCACTTGCTTCATCCATCCAAGGCAGACCTGCTCCGCCACACTCAGCGTGGCAGCCGGGGTCAGCGGACTCTCCAGCCCATGATTCCCGATCAGATACGGAACCGCTCCGTTCACCCTCGGCGTCAAATCACTGAGCGCGCGTCCCGACACGATGGCGCAGGACGCGCGCGCAGCAAGTTCACGTAACCATTCGTGCATGGACGGAGACAATTTGACACCTTCTCGGTCCGGCGAAATCTTCGCCAATGTCCCGTCGAAATCGAAGGCATACAGGACGGGGCGGCTCGCAACCGTCCTCAGAGCTTGGCGTCCCTCATCCGACAGAAGATAGATCATGCTTGTCCCCCTGTGATGGTTTGAGGGTCCCGTCCGCCCATTTGACGGACAAGCCGGGCGCGCTGCCGCATGCGGGCCGCGTCCATCAACATCCGGCCGGCCCACCGATAGACGTTGAACTCCTGCACGATGCCGCGCATGCTCCGCATCCGGGCGCGCTGCTCGGTGCCGGGCATGGTCAACGCCAGATGCATGGCTGCGGCGCATTGATCGATGTTATAGGGGTTCACCACGAGCGCCTCGACCAACTCGGTCGCCGCACCGGTGAACTGGCTCAGAATCAGCACGCCTTGTTCGTCGTCCCTCGCGGCGACGAATTCTTTGGCCACCAGATTCATGCCGTCGTGGAGGCTGCTCACGACACAGAAATCGGCCGCGCGATAATAGGTGGCGATCTCCTGCAAATCATGATGTTCCATCTTCAAGTGGATGGGCCGGTAGCCCTCTCTGCCGAACCGCCGGTTGATGCGATCGGCCGACGCCTGGACCTGTTGCGCCAAATGCTGATACTCGTCGATTTTTGAACGGCTGGGCGCCGCCAGTTGCAGGAATGAGAACCTCCCGATCCACTCCGGTTGCAGCTCCAGCAACCGCTCGACCGCCAGAAACCGCTCAAGGATGCCCTTGGTGTAGTCCAACCGCTCGACGCCGACACCGACATGATGCGTATGCGGCAGACCATGGGTCGCGCGGATGTGCGTTCGGCACGTCGGGACGGGAGCTGCGTGGGACAGCACCCGGTTGGGCCAATCGATCGAAATCGGGTAGTGGTTCACCGCCGTCAATTTGCCGCCGTATGAAATGGTGGAACTGTCCCGATCGATTCTCGTTTCCAATGAGCGGTCCACGGTATCGATGAAGTTGCTGCAATGGAATCGAGTGTGAAATCCGAGAATGCTGCTCCCCAAGAGGCCTTCAAGAATTTCGCGATACCAGGGGCAGATGGCATACCGCTCAGGATTGGGCCAAGGGATATGCCAGAACGTGATGATCGTGGCATGCGGCAGATGATCCCGCACCATTTTCGGCACGAGCGCGAGATGATAGTCCTGCACCAACACAACCGGGTTGTCCGTCTTGGCTTCTTCGACGATCGCCATCGCAAACCGTTCATTGATGTCTTTATACAGCTGCCAATCCGAGGAGCGGAAGATCGGACGAACATGGGCCAGATGGCACAGCGGCCACAGACCTTCGTTGGAAAACCCGTAGTAGTATCCCTCCTCTTCCTCCGGCGACATCCAGATGCGTCGAATCTCATAGGCGGGGTCTTCCGGCGGAACCCGTACATGCCCGCGCGTATCGACCACCTCCCGGTCTCCGCTGCCGCTGCCATGCGCGATCCACACGCCTGAGCAGGCTCGCATGATCGGCTCGAGCGCCGTGACGACGCCGCTGGCCGGCACCTGCACGTCGATCCGCTCGTCGCGCCGGATATGGATATACGGTTCTCGATTCGACACGATCAGCACCTCATCACCGGCCAGATGATCGCGTAGGATCGTCTTGAGCGTGGCCGGCTTCCAGCTCATCTGGTTCTCATCGCGCATGCGCTTGTCCGATTGAAGCTCATGGATCATGGCGCGCAGATCCTGCGCGACGGGCTGCAACTCGGGCTTTTGCTCCTGATCTCTGATCAATCCGATCAAACCTTCGCCTCTGAGCATGCCCCGCACACCCGCCACCCAGCCGCGCCAACTCAAATGGGCGACCAGCACAGTGACAAGCGAGCTGACTGCGCCGATGGTCACAAAAAGATAGAACAGATACCACTTCGTGGCGCTGCTGCGACGCTCAACCCAACTCATGTCGTGGAGAAGTACCAGCCGTCCCAATGAACGACTTCCGGCTTCCAGCCCGACGGCGGCGACATGAACGGCGCCTTGCTCCAGCCGAACAACAGCCGTCGGACCGCTTTTGACTGCGGCAGCCTCTTCGCAGGTCACTGATTCAGGGTACGTCTGTGTCTTGTAGATGAGCTGGTTGTTAACATCGCAGAATCCGATGGCGAAAAGCCGTTCGTCCTGGATGATCCGTTGAAAGTACGTCTGCAATTTCGCTTTGGAGTTCGAAACGATCAGCTCGGTCAGAGGCCCCTCCATGGTTCCAGCCACCAGCTGGACGCGAATCTCGATGTCCCGGACAAACCATTTCAGCGTGAGAGTGTCGACGAGGGGGATGACCGCATAGGCCAGGGAGGCCAGGACCAGCAACAGCGGCAACAAGAATCGAAGCGACAAACGCATACATCACCTCTCATTTACATCGGCCGGAAAATCGCCTATGGTACACGCATGTATCCGTATGGGCTCGTCGGCAATTGTCATACGTCGGCGCTGATCGGATTGAACGGCGCCGTCGAGTGGTTGTGCGCTCCGAGACCGGACAGTCCTCCGGTATTCGGCCGTCTGCTCGATCCCGATGGCGGACACTTCTCGATCGCAAGCACGGCCCATGCCGCCGACATCTCTACCCAACAACGCTACCTCCCTAATACGAATGTCTTGCTGACGACCGTCACATTGACGAACGGCGATGCCTTTCAGATCACCGACTTTTGTCCCCGGTTTGAACAATACGGCCGCATCTATCGGCCGGCCGCGTTGTTCCGGCTGGTCGAACCGTTGCAAGGCACCCCGGCTATCCGCGTCAGCTGCCGCCCGGTTTCCGGATGGGACAAGACTCCGGCGTCGCCCGTACGGGGCAGCAACCATGTGCGATATGAGATTCGCGGCGAACTGCTCCGCCTGCTGACCAACATGCCGCTGACCTACCTCTGCGAGGAGACCCCGGTTGCGCTGACGCAGAAATTCTACTTCGGCCTGACCTGGGGGCTCGGCATCGAGGACGACCTGATCAAGGTCACCCATGACTTTCTGGAACAGACCACGCGCTACTGGCGCATGTGGGTGAAGAACTGCTCGGTGCCGCTTCTGCATCAGCGTGAGGTGATCCGGTCCGCCCTTGCGTTGAAGCTCCACTGTTTCGAGGACACCGGCGCCATTCTGGCAGCAGTGACGACCAGCCTTCCGGAACAGCCGGGCGGGCAACGCAACTGGGACTATCGCTATTGCTGGCTGCGCGACGCCTATTTCGCACTGACGGCGTTTCATAACCTGGGCCACTTCGAAGAAATGGAAGCCTTCCTGAAATTTCTCCTGAACATTGCGCATACCCATGAACATTCCCGTGACCGCTTGCGCCCGGTCTATACCCTGAGCCAGGGACTGCCTCTTCCTGAGACCGAACATTCGAATTGGGCCGGCTATCTGGCCACTACCCCGGTACGCAGCCAGAATCAGGCGGCGGATCAAGTGCAGAACGACGCGTACGGCGAAATGATTCTGACCTTCACGCCGATCTTCTTCGACGAACGGTATTTCGATCTGCGCACCCGAGATCTCGACGGACTCCTGGCCCATTTGGCGACACTCTGCGCGCGCAGTATCGGCCAGCCGGATGCCGGGCTCTGGGAGATCCGCAACGGTTGGCGGGAACATTCGTTTACCAACTTGCTCTGCTGGGCCGGCTTGGAACGTTTGGAGCGCATCAAACAGGCCGGGCATCTCACGACGCTCTCGTTGGATCTGACGAGCGCGAGAGTCCGCGCCGCCGAGGCCTTGCTCCGTTCCGTGCATGACGGCGCCGTCAGAAACGGTCCCTCCGACCTGAGCTATGACGCGGCGCTTGCCCAACTGCCGATCCTGGGCTATCCGAACCGGCAGCTCTGCGAATCCACCGTGCTGCATATCGCCCGAGAACTGTCGCTCCGGCACGGCACAGAGGACACCGGATTTTTCTACCGGTACGTGCGGGAAGACGATTTCGGAACACCCGATGCGGCGTTCGTGATTTGCTCGTTCTGGATCGCCCAGGCCCTCGCCCGTCTGGGACGAATGCCTGAGGCCCAATCCATTCTCGATCGCGTGTTGGCCGCCGCCAATCATGTCGGACTTTTTTCTGAGCATTTCATTCCCGCGGCAAACATCCAATGCGGCAATTTCCCCCAAGCCTACTCCCATGTCGGCCTGATCAACGCAGCGTTCGCCGTCAGCCCTCCCTGGAGCGATGTGCTTTGACCTCACTCGCATTATTCACGAAGGCTTCTACTCCGACCGCCGATACGGCGCGGAGGACAGAACGATCTAATTTGCAGGAGGATGAAACTGCTGGGAAGCCAGCACGAAAAGATGTGCGGATTGTGGCAGCTCACCTGCCGAAATGAACCCGGAGGAAAGCGTCAGAGGAGGAAGCGTCTGTGGAAGCGAGAACCCTTCCAGCGCTGACCCTGAAAACTCATCGGAAATATCTTCAGCAGAGAGCAATGTACCCGGCGTGCCCAGCATTTGCATGACGATACAGAGGCACAGGGCCAGGGCGACCACGCACAAACTTCTGCGCCTGAGACCGACAAGATGGTGAACAGTCATAGCCGGATCCTACACCCTTCAAATGTTTGCGACAAGGAGCGGTCCATCGTTCCGCTCGATGCCGTACCACACCTTCCTCGCTTCCATGATCAAGAATGGCTAGACGCCCGACGGAAAGGCCTCATACACACGCCGATTCTCGATCACGGGGAAAGGTTTGCTACCCCGGCTCGCTCAAACTCCTCATCGGCTGGTCCGCACGGCCTTCACAATCTTGGCCTCTCGGATCCGATCCAAGAATCGGTCAGGCGGGACTGCCGGTTGAACGATCTGCACCTCTTGCCAGCCTTCGTTCAACACCCCTTTGTGGCCATCCATCTCCCGCAGCCACTGGTCGATGCTCTCCTGCGTAACCCCTTCACTGAACGCGACCCAAAAGAGAAAGGGTTGCAACTGAATATTTGACCGGCTATCGGCTGCCTGCAAAGACTGTGGGGTCTGTAGGATATCCGGAGGGCGTGTCGTCGTTGCATTGCCATTGCCCGAGACGACGGCTTTTGAGACTTCTACTCCGGTCGCCTTTAGCTTCTTCTTCAACTCCTCATTGTCCTGCTCAAGCCCGACCATTTTTTGGGACAACCGGTCGTTCGCGACCCTAAGGCTGTGAATCTCAGCCTCGAGCTGTTCTTGCTCTGACAGTGCTTTGCCCATGAGCAGACGAGTCATCTGTCTGACCTCGCGGCCGGATCCTTTCTGCTGCTTTTCCATCTCCTGCCTCACCGTCAGCATGTTGGACACGACCTTCTCCTGAGTCGACGACAACCTCGTGATCGCCGACTGCAACTGGGCCATGCCTTCGTGTTGCGATTGGATCGTATCCACCGTTCTCGCTTGCATCTGTGCCAGTTCGCCCAACTGCCGCTCCAGCTTCGTCACTTCGGGAAGCGAAGCCGCCCAGGGCGCCTCCGCTTGCGTGACCAGCGACGGAGTGCGCTCGGGGGCCATCCAGACGGCGATGCGGTCTGCCGCCAATCCCAGCACCACGATCGCCAGGAGTAACTGGGTAGCGGCTACGACCCGAAACCCAGGCGCCACCGTGACCATCGGACGGCGAACCGCGGCTCCGGCTGAACCGGTAAGGGTCTTCCAGATACGCCGCCAGCTACTTGGGGCAGGAGTAAACATGGCGGTCGCCGATCCGCCTTGCGCAGTGTTATGAACACGAAGTTGAACCGTATCCCCTGAAATCGGGATGTGGGCGGTTCGGAATCCATATTCCGGAGCGGCAAGACCGCCCAGGAGGACACCATCCTCAGATCGAAGCTGTACGGTATCGATACGGGTCTGGAGCTGGAGCTGGAAGGTGGTTTCGTTCCCTCCTCCGTCCAGCGCCCCCACCCGATGCTCATTGACAAAGACGTGGATCGGATCGGATGAGCTACAGGCAGAACGACGAGCGCTGACTTTCAGCCCATCGATCAGGCATGCACGGTAATCCTCTAGATCTCGATCCTGTTCCATACCTTCCTCCTCCGCCTCCCTGTTACACCTATCGATCGAGGCGTTTACGGGCGCACATGCAATTCGACTCTGGGCTTCCCGACCGTTTCATCTCCGTTCCGACCAAGATCCCAGGCGGTTTGAATACAGTCCGCACAGAGCACCAGGTGCCACAGCCGGTAATCGCAGCCATGCCCTTCGGAGAACATCGCTCCCCACTGACTGCGGGATAAGCAGGGGTAATGGTCCGGCTCGCTTTTGCGATAGTGGGCTTGTGCGAATCGGACAAGCCGCTCGGTTTCATGATGGAATCGTTGCGGGTGACGCTGCTGCTGGACCACGAGCTCCTCCAACTCCACATCGGTCATGCCGATTTCGTCCATGGTCCGTTGCCAGCCGGAATCTCGCCAGCGTCGAAAGTTCTTGTAGATGCGCTGACTCTCCAATTCATTCAGTCCGGTAATCGCGATGACGTCTCGCGGGCCCATTCCGTAGCAGTGGTGATACAAGGCGATCAGCGCGTCACGGCTGATCACCGCGCGAGCTACGAGCCCATCAAGATACCGGCCGAGCGGTGTGAGTAAGTCAGGATGATAGCAAAACGGGTCCGGTTGGCTGTGCTGCTTGGCGACGAACGAATCCAGCAGAAACAAGGGCCGGCATGGCGCTTCGCTGCGCCCGCACACAAGAAACCGTTCGAGGTATTCGGCGCCCCAGCGTAAGACGAACTTTTCGTGCGCGACATCATCGGCCCACTGGCCGGTTTCCCGCAAAAATCGTTTCGTGGAGCTGGTAGCCCGCTCCAGAAACACCGGCAGGGCTTGAGAGACGAGTTGATCGAACTCGTCTGCGGTCCGCACCACATCCTCTAACCTGATCACCGTTGTTGTACGATCGGGCATCATCTGGTCTCTGCTGTAGGCAGAATGATTTCCTGTCGGAAGCATTGTGTCTCTATTGAGAGGACATGCGCATTGGACAAATTCTGCCACCCATCCGCTGATTTTGTCCATTGTCCTGGTCGCCGTTCGTTTGGTAGAGGGTTGATGCTGGTCGTGCATAGGGCATGGCCGAGCTCATGCATTCATCACTTTTAGCCTTGGAGGTTTCCATGAAACAGTTAATCGGATTGATGGCCTTGGTGGCATTCCTTGGCGTTGGCGCATTGTCCACTCCGGTGTTGGCTGGAGAGGATAAGAAGGAAGAAAAGAAGGGTGGCAATGTAATTGTGTTCGGAGAAGAAGAAAAGAAAAAGGATGATAAGAAGGGCGGCAACGTGATCGTGTTCGGCGAAGATGAAAAGAAGGAAGAAAAGAAGGGCGGCAAATAACCCTTCTCAGAGGGGCGCGGCTCTCGGCCGCGCCCCTGCCGCTTATTCACGCTGCGTCTCGGAAAGCCTATGGCTAGGTCGGCCATCCCCTCAATCGATGGTCCAGGTCGATGTTCCATAGTTGCACGTGTGATTCTCGGTTATCTGTTTTGCCTGGTGTGTATCGCGCTGTGCGTGCTCCTGTTATCGACTCCCGCTCTGTCGCAATCGAGCCCCTCGCCGCCGGTGAAGAAAATTCACGGCGAAGTACTCATGTTCACCAGCGAACTCGTGGTCGTGAAACTGGCGGATGGCGTCACTATTCTCTTCCGCCTGGAAGAGGACACACCCGTGGATTCGTCGCTCAAGGTCACTGATCGAGTCGAGGTGCGCCTCACGTCTGATGATCGCGCCATCTCGGTCAAGAAACTGACCACGGGTTCGGAGCCTCTTCGATAGCACTCGGCTTCTTCTGCAACCCATCGATGCTCAAAACAATGTGAAGATTCGCGAAAAATCCGTTCAACGCCGTCGCCACCCCTTGACCGCCTCCATAATGACAAACGGCAGGATGCCCGTCGCGCCCATCAAGATCCAATCTTCGATCGGCAATGACGCAACCTTGAAGATCGGCGCCGCAACTGGGATAGTCAGCACGGCCGCCTGAATACCGAACGAGAGGATCACGGCAAGGAGCAGCGGACGATTCGTGGCCACTCCCACTTGGAACAGCGACCACCGTTCACTCCGGCAGTTGAAGGCATGCACCAACTGCACGACGACCAGCACGGTAAAGGCCACGGTTCGCGCTTGTTCCACATCCTGGTGGAGACCGTACAAACTATAGGCAAACGCCCCCAAGGCGATGGCGCTCAGCATCAACCCCTCTGCGCCGATCGCCGCCAGTCTGTTGCCACTCAATAGCCGGGCTTCCGGCTTCCGCGGGCGTCGCTTCATCAAGTCCGGCGCCTTGGGATCGACCGCCAGCGCCAAAGCCGGAATACCGTCCGTGACGAGGTTCATCCAAAGAATCTGGATCGGCAGGAGCGGGAGAGGCATCCCCAGCAGCGTGGCAAACAACATCACCAGCACCTCGCTCACGTTGCACGACAGCAGGAAATGGACGGTCTTCCGGATGTTATCGAACACGGCGCGGCCCTCTTCCACCGCCGCCGCGATCGACGCGAAGTTGTCGTCCGTCACAACCATGTCGGACGCTTCTTTGGTCACATCGGTTCCGGCGATCCCCATCGCCACGCCGATGTCCGCCTCCTTGATCGCAGGGGCATCGTTCACACCGTCGCCCGTCATGGCTACGACGGCGCCCCGCGCCTTCCAGGCCTTGACGATACGCAACTTATGCTCCGCCGAGACCCTCGCATAAACCGCCACCTGCTCCACAGTTCGGTTCAATTCATCGTCGGACAGTCGATCGAGCTCCGTCCCGGAAAACGACTGTATCGGTTCCTTCGCCCCCCGCAGTTCCTCGGCAATCGCTGCGGCCGTATCCTTGTGATCTCCCGTGATCATCACCGTCCGAATGCCCGCCTCATGACAGGCCTGAACGGCGGCCTTCGCCTCAGGCCGCAGCGGGTCTTTCATGGCCGCAAGTCCGAGAAAGACCAGCCGTTCCTCCAACTCCTGCGCCCGAAACGCATCGGGCTCCCGATCCAATCGCCGCCGCGCCATCGCCAGCACACGCAAGGCCTGATGCGCAAACGAGGTATTCGCATCGAGAAGGACGGCGCGTATCGATTCTGTGAGAGGTTCATCCGTACCGTCCATGGCCAGCCGATGCGTACAACGCCGCAACAACACATCCGGAGCTCCTTTGACGTAGGCGACCGGTCCATCGGATGTCTGCCGGACAACCGTCATCATCTTGCGTTCCGAATCAAACGGCACCTCTCCGAGGAATCTATGGGTGGGTTCCAGTTGTTCTATCCGCAGGCCGGTCTTCGCGGCCACAACGAGCAACGCACCCTCCGTCGGATCTCCGAGAATACGCCAGCTGCCCTCCTTCTGTTGCAACGACGCTCCGTTGCACAGCACGACGGCCGTCAGAAGATCGCACACCCCCGCCGTGAGGGGTGAGGCGTCAGGAGAAGTCCCCTCACCCGTCACCCCTGACACCTCACGGATTTCCCCGATTGGTTCATAGCCCTCGCCGGTCACGTCTAATACCCTATCTCCAACGAAAAGCTTGGTGACCGTCATTTCGTTCTTCGTCAATGTTCCCGTCTTGTCCGTACAGATGACCGTCGCCGATCCAAGAGTCTCGACAGCCGGCAGCTTACGGATCAGCGCATGCCGCTTCGCCATACGGGTGACCCCCAGCGCCAGGGTGATCGTCACCACAGCCGGCAGTCCCTCCGGAACGGCCGCCACGGCGAGACTGACCGATGTCAGGAACATCACCATCAACGGCTCGCCGCGCAGATAGCCCAGGACAAACACGACGCTCACGACCCCCAATGCCAGCCACAATAGGGTGTAGCCGAATTGTTCGAGCCGGCGTTGAAGCGGTGTTTCGGTCCGCTCCGCCGCCGCCGCCTTCTGAATCATGGCGGCGATGTGTCCCAGTTCCGTTCGCAGCCCCGTGGCGATCACCACCGCACGGGCCTTACCCGACACGGCCACGGTCCCCATGAAGACCATGCTGGTCCGGTCGGCCAGCGGCACCTCCGCCCGGTCGATCACCTCGGCGCCCTTCTCAACCGGCGTCGACTCTCCGGTGAGCGAAGCTTCCTGTGTGTGAAAATTCGTCGTGTACACGAGTCGTGCATCCGCCGGAATACGGTCGCCGGCCTCCAGGAGGATGAGATCGCCGGAGACGACCTCACGCGCCGGAATCACGTGCATGACTCCGTCACGCATGACCCGGGCCGTCGCAACCGACATGCGCTTGAGCGCGGCCAAGGACTGCTCGGCCCGGAATTCCTGTATGAACCCGAGCAGGCCGTTCAGAAATACGATGGCGAGGATCGCCGCCGCATCGAGCCAATCTTCCAACAAGCCGGAGACGGCCGCGGCCCCGATCAGCACCCACACGATGACGCTGGTAAATTGCGAGAGGAAGAGCTTCAGCAGAGAGGGCGGAGGAGCTTCGGGCAACTCGTTAAACCCCTCACTTGCTTGCCGACGGCCGGCTTCTTCGGAATCGAGACCTGCATCGAGATCCGTGCGTAACTCCTTCGCCAGCGCCTCGACTGGCACTGAGTGCCAGGGCCTCACAGCAGATACGTCATTCCGCGTTTCCACTTCCCTCTTCTCCTTCATCGAAACAACAGCCAGAGTCCGAGCACATAGGCGGCGATCATCAGGAGACTGTCGGGTTCGATCAACATGAAGCGTTTCTCGGCCCGATAGATGATCCCCATCAAGCCGATGTTCATCATCAGAATGGACCAGAGCGCGGTGAGGGCGTGAGTTGAACTCACACTGCTCAGCAAACCGCCCTCGCGATAGGCCAGATCAGCAAAGAAGAACGCCGCCATGTTGAAGGCGTTGCTGCCGAACAGATTCCCCACGGCAAGATCGAACGCACCCAATCGAACCGCACCGATCGCAACAACCAGCTCCGGCAAAGAGGTCGTGATAGCGACTAAGGACGTCCCGATGAACGTCGCGGTGATGCCTGTCTCTTCAGCGATGCGATTCGCGGACCAGGCCAAGAACGGTGCGGCCACGAGTAATGCCAGAGCGCACACAGAGAACCCGATGTTTGCGCGGCGCAGTTCGGCGCGTCGACTGACGCCATCTTGCGTGGCCATGGTTCCTTCGACCAATGCTTCCCGTTCACGCTGGCGGTGCTCCATGTCTTCCTGCCGAAAGATCACTCTCATGCCCAACACATAGAGGATCAAGAGCACCAGGCTCCCAAGTCCAATACCGGCATGAGTCACATTGGCCGGCAACAGCACGAAGAACGCGGCAAGCCCCGTCAGCACCATCGCCAGCGCAGCAGTGAGCGCGTGTCCCAGCGCGGTCTGCTGCCAGACCCGCTTGTGCCGATGGAGGAGATCGATCAGACCCAGCGTGAGCATGTTGCTCATGCCGGCGCCGAACAGATCGCCGGCCGCCAGGTTCGGAGCATCGATCCAGCCGGCGCTCATCGTGGTGAACACTTCCGGGAGCGACGTAGCTGCGGCCATCAACACGACACCGATCCACAATCGCCCCAAGCCCGTCAGTTCGGCAATCTGATCACCATAGCGTGAGAGTTTCGTCCCCGCGAAGACAATCGCGCCGGCAGAGACGACGAAGAGGAGCGACGGCATCAGGCTCATTCCTTTCGTGGTGGCCTCAGGCTATGGTTTTGAAGTTACGGCAGATCTTGCAGATATACAATCTTCGGGATGGCTGTGCAACCTACGAATGCTGAAGGTAGCCCCTATCCCCAGTGATCGCAATGAATAGCAGCCTGTTCAGCTTCTGCAGTAGGGTCGATTGACGCGACAGCCCTAAAAGCCCTCGGGATTGGGTGTCGACGAAGAGATGTGCTTCTTCGCCAATCCAGCTTTCCAGATCTCCATCGCCACCAGCGGTAAGATTCCGATGCCCAGAGCAAGAAGCCAATGTTCCGCGTCAAAGGGCACGACATCGAAAATCGGATGGATCGGCGGAGTGAGCACAATGACGGCTTGCAGCGCCGCCGAAAGAGCGACGGCCCCAAGGAGCGGCTTGTTCGTGAGCAGCCCGATCTCGAAGAGGGACCGACGGTCGCTGCGATTATTGAAAGCATGGAAGAGTTGAGCCATGACGAGGATCGTGAACGTCAGCGTGCGGGCCCGGTCCAGGTTCAAGTCCATGCCGTAGAGACAATACACAAACGCTCCGAGCGTAATCAGCGCCAAAAAAGAGCCTTGAGCGAACAACATGAGAAATCGCTCTTTCGTCAGGAATTGTTCCGCCGATGGTCGGGGCGGACGTCTCATCAGGTCGGGATCCTTGGGATCAACGGCAAGCGCCAACGCAGGGAGCCCATCCGTCACCAGGTTGATCCAGAGGATCTGCACGGGCAACAACGGCAGCGGGAGGGCAAAAAGCGTGGCGAGCAACATGAGGAGAATCTCGCTGATGTTGCAGGAGAGGAGATAGAAAACTGCCTTTCGAATATTGTCGAAGACGGCTCGTCCCTCTTCCACGGCCGCCGCAATCGACGCGAAGTTATCGTCAGTGATGACCATGTCAGAGGCTTCTTTCGTCACGTCCGTCCCGGTGATGCCCATGGCCACGCCGATATCGGCCGCCTTCAACGCCGGCGCGTCATTGACCCCGTCGCCGGTCATGGCGACCACCGCCCCCCGCTGTTTCCAAGCCTTCACGACCCGGAGCTTGTGCTCAGCCGATACCCGAGCGTAGACCGCCGTGCCGACGACTCGCTTTTCCAACTCATCATCCGACAGCTGATCCAACTCCGTGCCGGAGATTGCTTGCGCCCCCGTTTCCAAAATCCCCAAGTCGTGCGCAATGGCAACCGCTGTGTCCTTATGGTCGCCCGTAATCATGACCGTTTGAATGCCGGCAGTCCGACAGGTTTGGACCGCCGCCTTGGCTTCCGGCCTGATCGGATCTTTCATGCCGACCAATCCTAAAAAGGTTAAGTCGTGCTCCAAGCTGGTGGCGGTATACGCGTCCGGCAGGATATCGAGTGGCCGCATGGCCACGCCGAGGACCCGCAGGGCTTGCGAAGCAAATTGCCGATTGGTGGCAAGGATTTGTTGACGGATCTCCTCCGTCAGTGCTGTGATCTGCCCGTCACGGGTCATCCAGGCGGTGCAATCGCACAGCAGCACATCAGGTGCGCCTTTCACATAGGCGACGGGTCCGGAGGCGGAGCGGCTGACCACGGACATCTTTTTGCGTTCCGAGTCAAACGGCACCTCACCGAGCATCGAATTCTCACGATCCAGATCCGTTTTCGAGAGTCCGGTCTTTGCCGCCACGACGAGCACGGCTCCCTCTGTCGGGTCGCCCAGCACCTGCCAGACTGATCCTTCCTGGCGCAGCTCGGCTCCATTACACAACACACCAGCCCGCAGCAAGGCTGCGAGCCCAGGATACGGATTTTTGCTTGTCGGTCGTCCGTCCACACGGATCTCACCAACCGGCGCATAGCCTTCGCCCGAGACAGTCAACACCTCACCGCCGAGGTACAGTCGAGTCACGGTCATCTCGTTCTTGGTGAGTGTGCCCGTCTTGTCCGAGCAGATCACGGTGGTTGACCCCAGCGTCTCCACTGCCGGCAGCCGCCGGATCAAGGCATGGCGTTGCACCATGCGGGTGACGCCCAGGGCCAGTGTGATGGTGACCACCGCGGGCAAACCCTCTGGAATGGCCGCAACGGCTAAACTCACCGATGTGAGAAACATCATGACGAGCGGCACACCACGGAACATCCCGAGGAGAAACACCACAACCACGATGGCCAAGGAGAGCCATAGCAAAGTGTGCCCGAGCTGTTCGAGCCGGCGCTGGAGCGGCGTCTCTTCTTGCTCCGCCTGCGCCTCGCGGTGGATCATCGCCGCGATCTTTCCCAGCTCCGTCTGGGGTCCGGTGGCCGTCACCAACGCGCGGCCTTTCCCCGAAACGGCGATGGTGCTCATAAACAGCATGTTGCGGCGGTCCCCCAAGGGCACCTCGGTCTGAGGAATGAGCTCGGCGGACTTGCTGACCGGTGTGGACTCTCCGGTGAGGGAGGCTTCCTGTGTCTTGAGGCTCGTCGCATAGATCAACCGGCTGTCTGACGGGATTCGATCCCCGGCTTCCACTTGGATCAGATCGCCGGGGACCAGTTCGCGGGCAGGGATCGACCGGACGACTCCCTCTCGAATCACCCGCGCCGTTGCGACCGATAGTTTACGGAGTGCCGCCAACGACCGTTCGGCGCGGAACTCCTGGACGAACCCTAAGATAGCATTCAAGACCACAATCGCCACGATCGCGGCCGCGTCGATCCATTCTTGCAGCAAGCCGGACACAACCGCTGCTCCGATCAAGACCCAGACGATCAGACTCGAGAATTGCGCCAGGAGGATTTTGAGAGGAGAGGGGGGAGGAGCTTCGGGCAATTCATTTGGCCCCACCGTCGTGAGACGATGCTCCGCCTCACGTTCAGTCAATCCGTTATTGACGTCGGAACCTAGTTCACGTTCCAGTGATTCGACCGTGAGCGTGTGCCAGCCGTTGGATTTCATGTCGCCTCATGAGGGGTAAGCCGTCCCCATTCGTTCATGGAAATTCTCAGCATCTCCAAATTCGGACCCTGGCCAACCATATCTCGTGCCCTCCCATTCCAATATCACCGACATTTGTTACGGGACCTCTACGATCCAGTACTGGAACTGGAAACTGACTAGCGCATAATCTTGTTCCGTAGCACGCCCCCACCTATAATCACCTGTGATGACAATCCGGCTTAGCTCCTTTACCTGGAGGAGGTGCAGCGCCTCTGGCGTTGCCACCATTCTCCTCCTCACTGGTTGTGTGAACTCACCCACCGTTTCCCGGACCGTGTATGAGGACCCACTCCTCCTTGTGCGATTGGACAGTCCTCCGCCTCTGAGAGAGATTTCTGGAAGATCCGATCAGCTCGTTGCTGAGTTGACCGCCGCGGATCTTACTGGTCTCCTGCGATCCATCAAGATCCAGCGGGAAACCAGCTTTGTCGGCTACTGGGTCCTGAGAAGAGTGCCGCAACCCGAACCGGCTTTCCCCAATGACGATGCTCAACTCATTGCCCCTCATCTTCTGGCCGCATTGCTCAAAGCCCGACCCGATGAAACGGCGGTCTTTGTTCTGCGGCGAACCCGTGAGGATGGCATTCCCCTCGTCACTACAGGCGGTATGCTCATCCACGGCGATCAACTCATTGTCTTACTCGCGAATGCCCGCAGACCAACCACTACGTCACGAAAGCGTGAAACCTCCGAGGAGGCTCCTTTTCAGCCGATCGGAGAAATGGAGTTTCATGTCGTGCCTGGACCTCACCAGACAACCTTGGCTAGGGGTGATCTCTCAACGACTCTCATCAAGAACTCTGTCCAAACTCTTTCTATCGACTACAAAGCATGGCTCACTGAACCTAGCCCGGCTTCTTCTCCGCCCAAGGAGCTTCCAACGGCGACGATCGAAGATAAACTGCGTCGCTTGAAGATCTGGCGTGAACAGGGCCTGATCACGGACGAGGAATATCAACACAAGCGCCAGAAGATCCTCGAACATTTTTAAACCGCGTCCCGCACAGTCCTCGAATGTGGAAGTTTATTTGCTCATCTCTTATCAACGGCAGTCGTCGTGCGAGCAATCTTGCTTAGGATCGAATGATTTTCCCCAAATTTACACAGCGCATCACAGTGCTCACAGAGGGCACCGAATGGAATGAAGGCCAGAGAAATATCGGCAAGATCACCACGGAAAGCTGGGCGCGCTAACTGCGCCATCACTTCTTTCTCGCGCTCATCTGGTGCCACCAGATAGACCTGGCAGGTGCAGCCGGGAATCGAGCGCACCAAATCCTCCAGCCGGAGAATGCCGGAGTAAATGGATGTGCTTTTCTCCACCTCAAAGGCGCTGACGAATTCCCCTGTCGGTTTCAACCAGATCACATCGATCAAACTCACCGTTTCCATCACTTCGGGTGGCCAGTCCATCGGGGGCAATTCCGGCACCGTCAACAGTGCGAATGCCTGACCGTCATACGACCGATGGCGGTCGTTGCGGGCCACGTATACCACGTACTTCAGTGCGCGCCCCACTTTGATCAGCAAGTATTGAATCCGTGTGTGCTCGCTCTCTTCAGCCTGTTCCGATACTACGTCCGCATGCCGGGCGCGAGCGGTCTTCTCTGCCTTGACCTTTTCCGCCGCCAGGACCGCGTCGACATTGCCGCCGACGAGTAACCGCCCAGAACCGACCTCAAAGAGCAGGCCTGCGAATGCGCCAAGATCTTTGGAAAGACGATCACGCACCTCGGCGTTCGTGTGCACAATGACCGCGCGCATGGCCAGATAACTCTCCCAGGAGCCGAGTTGCTTCCTATCACCGAACAAGGCGTTGAAACCCTTGACCATCGCGGTGTTGAAAGGCGGGACCAGTGTTGGGTGCAGGAAATAGATGATATTCGCGACCGCCGGGCCAAGGCCTTTGATTTGTGCGGCAGCAAGCCGGCTCATCTGGGCCAACACCTGCTCCTCACGCGTCGCTGTCAGACAAGCCTCAAGAAAGGCCGCAAACGTTCGCTTGTTGGCATCATTTTCATAAATGTCAGGGATGCGGAGTTTGGGCTTCCAGAAAAATGCATGAGCGGCGCCCTGAAAGACTTGCTTCTGTTCAGTAATGGCCGTCAGCACAACTTCGAGCGGCGAGCCTTTGAAATCAGTCCCGAAAGTTCCAGCGGCAATGCTCTCCACCGTATCGCGGACGCCGCGTCGAATGGCACGGAAGGCTTTCATACGGTCTTCGCTGCTCACGAACCACGTGTTGTACACGGATTCCGGGTCTGACTTGTAGCGATCGATGAGTTCGGTCAAGATCATCACATCCCTGTCCTCCTTCCGAGCCTTTGGGCATGGGCTTGCTAATTTGAGCCGATTGGCCTATCTCCCTCTTCTCACTTCAGAACAACCGTCGCCAAACGAACGGCCGTTCCGAGGGAATCCGCCCGCAGTTCATCGAAAACCCTCACGTCGTAGCTTTAGGTGCCGGAGCAACTGCGCATTGATGGCCACAATGATGGTGGACGCGCTCATCGCGACGGCGCCCACGCTCATCGGGAGATCGAATCCCCAGCGGACGAACAGTCCCCCGGCGACCGGGATCGCGACTAGGTTGTAGGCGGTCGCCCACACAAGATTTTGAATCATTTTTCGATAGGTCGCACGAGAGAGCTCGATGGCTCCGACCACGTCACGGGGATCACTATGCACAAGCACGATGCCCGCGGATTCGATGGCGACGTCCGTACCCGCGCCGATCGCAACGCCAACATCGGCGGTGGCCAATGCCGGGGCATCGTTCACGCCGTCACCGACCATGGCGACCCGCTTGCCGCCCGCTTGAAACCGCTTGACGGCCTCCGCCTTATCACTAGGGAGCACCTCGGCGGCGATCTCATCAATCCCAAGGCGCCGAGCGACGGACTCCGCCACAGTTTTCGCATCTCCCGTGATCATCGCGACTCGAATACCGAGCCGATGCAGGTCGGTAACGGCTTCACGGGACTCGGGCCGGATCTCGTCTTCTACAGCAAGTACCCCAAGCAATTGTCCATCGGCGATGACGGCCAGCACGGTCCTTCCGTCCGACGCCCAGGCGCTCGTCACCTTTTCCACCTCTGGGGGTACCGTGGCGTGGGCCTCAGCCAACAGGCGCGGCCCACCGATGGCAATGCCTTTGCCGTCCACTATGGCCCGCGCCCCTCGTCCCGCGAGGGCTTCAAAATTGACCGCGTGCATTTGGCGCACGCCTCGGCGTTTGGCTTCTTCGACGATGGCCCTTGCCAGCGAATGCTCGGAATGGGCCTCAACTGCAGCGGCTACCGCAAGCAATTCGAACTCCGACGTCCCAGGCGCAGCTGCGATTCCGGTGACCGCGGATGCACCACGTGTCAGCGTGCCGGTTTTATCGAAAATCACCATGTCCAACAGGCGAGCCCGTTCAAGCGCCAACCTGTCCTTCACAAGAAGACCATTTCGTGCGCCGAGCGATGTAGAAATGGCGATCACCAACGGAATCGCCAACCCCAATGCGTGGGGGCACGCAATGATGAGGACGGTGGCCGTCCGGATGAGGGCGTGTTGAGTGTCCCCCGACACCCACCAGTAGAGGAACGTCACTGCACCGGAGGCAACGGCCACATAGAACAGCATGGCGGCGGCCCGGTCGGCCAAGGCTTGTGTACGAGAACTGGACGCTTGGGCAGAGGCCACCAGCCGCGTGATGCCGGAAAGGGTAGTCTCCTCGCCGACAGCGGTCACGCGGACACGTAGGCTGCCACCGCCGGCGACCGTTCCTGCGATGACAATGACTCCCGGTTCCTTCAAGACCGCCTTCGACTCCCCTGTGATCATCGACTCATCGACATCGGCGGCGCCTTCGACGACGACGCCGTCCGCCGGGACGCGTGTCCCGGGTCGCACAAGCACCACATCACCCTCGTGCAATTCTGACAATGGCACGTTGCGCACTTCCGTGCCGGTGACCCGCTCCGCCGTGTCCGGAAGCAGTGCCGCGAGCGCATGGAGCGCGCCTTGAGCCTGGGAAATGGCGCGCATTTCGAGCCAGTGGCCCAACACCATGATCGTAATCAACGAGGCAAGCTCCCACCACACTTCGACCTGGAAGAGACCGACTGTCGCTGCCAGCGACGTTCCAAACGCCACGATAATGGCCAAGCTGATAAGGGTCATCATGCCCGGCTTGCGGTCGGCCAGCTCTCCCTGGGCTCCCCGCAGGAACACAAGACCGCCATACAGGAATACAGCTGTGCCGAAGATGGACGGGATGAATCCGGAGCCAGGAAAGGAGAGTGCTGTATAGCCAAGCCAGTGCTGGACTTCGGGGGACCAGTAGACCGTAGGAACGGTGAGAATGAAACTTAACCAGAATTTATCACGAAACATTTCCACGGAATGACCCGCGTGGCGGTCATGGCTCCGCCGGTCCTGCGACATCCTATGACCAGCGTGTGGATCGGACATCTGTCCGTGATCGTGATGTGCCATATGTTCCATGGTAAACGTCCATCCTTTACAAGCGGCGCCGGTAAGACCTCCCAACACAAGGCGGTGTTCGAGCGCGATCGCCCTCAGCCCCGCCGTGGCTCGTTTCACAGCACAGATCAAACTTCGGGGTTTCTCCAAGATGTAACTTCCAGGTTATTCCGCAATAGATGCAGACTGACGAGGAGGCCGGCAGAGTTTCTGAGCGTCGTCTCTGCGCACTCATGTTGCATCCGGAGAAAATCAATGCGTGTCCCTTCCTAATGGTGCTTGTAGTAGCCCACCCCTCGCAGATCGTTCCACGCTGTAGTCTGATGGCACCGATAGCATTGATTGACCTGGACATTGTCACAGCATCGACTGCCGAGCGACCCTCGGGCGACAACGTTCTTAGACACCATGGCAAAGTGTTCCATGTAGTGGCTCGGCGGCGCCTGATGACATTGTGCGCAGTCCACAGACCGGGCTGAGGGATGTCGAAAGTCGGCGATCGTCCACTGTTCCGTCCCGTGGCAGTCGCTGCAATTCTTGCCGAACAGGCCTACATGGCGGTCTTTCGTCGCATGGCACGTGATGCAGTCCAGCGCCGTTGCCGGTCGAGCGGCCACGGACTGATCGCGAAGCCAATACCGAATCAGGTCGGCACTGGAAAGAGTTTCGGTCTCCGGATCGGATGTCCGCAACTCGCTCCAGCCAATCCCCGCGAGGGCCGCGTGGTCCATCGCGACCGGACGCACACTCACCCCCCGGTGCTCAATATGGCACTCAGCACAGCGGCTGATGTCCGCATGAAAGGCAGTGGGTTGCCGCTGGAGCAGGATGTCATTGTTCGTATGGCAGACGATGCAGTTGGCCGCCTCAACGCCGCGAATCGAGGTGTGACAGGTACTGCATTGCTGTTCAAGGAACGCATGGGCGTCCGAGAGTGGCCCTGGACTGATAAAGCCTTGCAACTGTCCGGCGTTGGCCGGCATATGAACGCGCACGACTCCGAGGGCGAGGGCCGCGAGAGCCAGACCGAGCACGACCACACTGAGGATCCACTTTTTCATGGGTGGAACCACCTCAATCCATAATAGAGGGCAGCCCAGACATGAATGCCGAGAAGCACCATGAGAACGGCGGACAATACGATGTGCGCGGTGAGCCATCTCGAGAAGGCCCGCTTCAAGGTTTCGTGCATCTTGACGGCATAATCGACATCAGCAATGGACTCTGCGAGCCGGATGGCTTGCGCGGCTGCCGGCATCCCGTTCTCGGCCCTCGGTCCCGACAGGAGCCATCGCGACCACCGGTCTTGCAATGCGGTCATGAGTGCCGGCGGGGGCGCGCTGTTGAGCTCCATCGCCACCCGGTCGTAAGACGTCTGTAATCCGGACAGCGTGGCTCTCTTTTCACGCACCTCCTGGGACGTCTGATTGAGCAGATAGCGCCCGATGAACCCGCTCACCACCACCACCAACATCGCCGCGGTCAGCAGCATGCCAAGCATACTGTCGAATTTATGTCCCGTATGCAGAAGGCCAAGCATGGAACCGACGAGGCCCGCATAGACATGCCAGGCGAGTAGCGTGCGAAGCGAGACCCACTTTGTGACGAGATTCTTGATCGCGGGAATCCGTTTCATCGGGGCATACAGAATACAAAATACCATCAGCAGCGCGCCCGAGACTCCCAGGACACCTCCCGTCAGTGACCCGGCAAAGCGGGGTGAGCGGTGCGCGGCAAAGCCGAGCCAGAGCGCGAGCAGCAGGAGCACCATCCCGGTTGCGACCAGCCGTTCACGTTCCTGCATTACGCATCCACCTCCACGTTGGCCGCGGACTTGGCCTGGCAAGCGAGAATGATGCTTGCCGCTTTGTCTTGAGGGGTCAGCGCCTCCTCGACCGCCATCGTGACCTGTCCTGACAGGAGTGTGACCTTACACACGCCGCAATAGCCTTGCCGGCAAGAATAATCGATGTTGACGCCGACATCCTCCGACGCTTCAAGCAGGGTCTTGTCCTTGGGCAACGGGGCGGTCTTCCCCGAGCGAACGAATCGGCATGTCGTGGTGACGACGGCCTCCCCCGGTTCCACCGGAGCGGGAGCGCCGGTGGGAGGGGCCAGCCGGGGTTCCGCTCCGAGAAAGTTTTCACTTTTGACCTGGTCCGGCGGGACGCCCATGTCGGCAAGGATGCCCTTGACGGCCTCCATCATCGGGGGCGGTCCGCAGACGTGAATACGCCGCGTCGTGAGATTCGGGACGGCCTTCGTCAACAAGTCTCGGGTGACATGGCCTCGCGGACCGGTCCACGCGGAAGAGGTTTCCCTGCTGAGCGTGATCGTCAGCTGGAAGTTGACGTGTCGCCGGACAAGGTATTCCAATTCCTCATGAAAGATGATGTCTTGCATGCTGTTGCAGGCATAGATCAGGAAGATCTCACCGGTCCAAGCTTGATCCGTGAGGCAACGAATCGCGCTCATCAACGGCGTGACCCCGACGCCTCCGGCGATGAGCACGACGCTCGGGGCCTCGTGTCCGCGAAACGTAAATTTTCCGAAGGGTCCGCTCACGCTGATGAGGTCTCCAACCTGAATCCGTTCATGCAAATAACCGGACACGAGCCCGCCCGGCGCATGCTTGACTGTCAACTCGCAGAACGTGCGCCGGCACGGCGAAGAGGCGATGGAATAGGATCGCTTTGTCTCCTTGCCGTCGATATTTACCGACACGGTCAAAAACTGGCCCGGCTCGAACACGAAGGGGAGGACGGGAAGGTCGCCACCGGACGGATGCACCAGCCGGATGGTTCGTACGTCGGGGGTCTCCTGAAATATCTTGGCGACCCGGAGTTGTCCGGACCACCGGCCGGCCGGAATGGTCACCAATGGCGTGGCGGCGTCCGAGGCTGCCGGTGTTCTCGCCACCATGGCGGGAGCGGCGCTAACGGCTGATGGCGGTGCACCCGTCATCAGGGGAGCCGCGGAGAGCTCCTGTCTTCCTGACGCCAGACTGGCCAGCAGCGCATCGGCTCGCCGCATGCGATGGTAGTAGATCCCAACCATAGAAGCGGTGAACGCAAGGAGCAGAATCATCACGAAGTAATGAAACCACGACAGCCCGAACAAGCCGTGCGGAGGCTGGCCGGGTCCGGCGGGTAACAGGTTCATCTCGCCCTTGAACCATTGCAAGGCGACATCGCGTGGCGCGTTGCTTTCGGCAAGCGCGCGGTGCCCCGCCAGCCCGCTTTCGAACTGTGTCAATCCCTCCCGCATCTGCTCCATGGCCTGCTGCATCAAGACGTAATCGTCGCGCGCCG
>FRDC01000561.1_pt1 | contig 89410 bp, 87 predicted proteins | sample 1106171 | NCBI WGS metagenome assembly FRDC01 (sample SAMEA3930566, study PRJEB13176) | freshwater metagenome | biome: Drinking water system; feature: drinking water; material: water | place: Singapore | collected 2014-12-20
TAACCAAACCCGATCAACGTCACCGGCGGCGGAGAAACGGGCATGGGCCTCAAGCTTTCCCTCAAGCCGGGCGAGAAAATCGCGATCAACGGCGCGGTTATCGTCAACGGAGACCGGCGGGCGGAATTCGTCGTGGAAACGCAGGCGAACGTCCTGCGCGAGCGGGATATCCTCAAGGCCGAGGACGCGACGACGCCGGCCCGACGCATTTACTTGCCGGTGATGATGATGGCGCTCGACCCGGACGCCCGGCGCTCTGCCTTTCCCGAGTTCGAGCGCCGGCTAACGGAATTCGCGGGCGCGGTGACCGATCCTGGCGCTCTGTCTCTTTGCCTGAAAATTTCAGCGGCGGTCGCCAACGGCTCCTATTACCGGGCGCTTAACGCATGCCGCGCGCTCATCGAGTTTGAAACGGAAAGACTGTCCCATGTCGCATGACGCCTACGCCCGCGCGCAGAAGACGACCGCCGCCCCGCGAGACGCCGAATACCTCGCATTCGCCGAGGCTACCCGCAAACTTCTCGCGGTCGCGCAGGAGGGGCGCGAGGATCTCAAGCAGCTCATCGATGCGGTGCATCTCAACCGCACGCTTTGGGCGACGCTTGCTGGCGACTGCGCGGATTCAAAAAACCGGCTGCCCTCGGAGACGCGCGCGCTGATCATCTCGCTCGCGCGCTGGGTGTCGCTTTATTCGAGCGATGTGATGCGAAAGAGGGAGAGCGTCGATCCGCTCATCGACGTCAACCGCATCATCATGGACGGCCTCGGCGGCAAGCGCCCCGCAGCCTGAAGGCGCAGGGCAAGTTCGGCCGGGCGGCAGAATTTGCCCGGCAACGCTTTCCGGTCGTGCCTCAAAAGTCTGTTTACGAACGATTAGGCTTACTGGCGAAAGCACGGAAAAACTGGGCCTCCGGCGCGCGAATTAACGAACCTGCCTTGCGTTTTGACTGGCTGTGAAATTGCTCGGAGCGTCAGGCCGGCATCGCCATCTGCGGCGGTCGGGGGGCGAAAAATCGCCTCTAACCCTGAAAGGGAGCTTGACCGATGGTCAACAACGTCAATACGAATCCGGGCGCTCTTGTCGCTCTCCAGAACCTCACCCGCATCACCGATCGCCTCAACGAGACGCAGCGCCGCGTTTCGACTGGCCTTGAGGTCTCGAGCGCAAAAGACAATCCGGCGATCTACGCTCTCGCGCAGAACCAGCGCGCCGACCTCGCCTCGATCGAGACGGTGCAGCAAGGCCTGTCGATCGGCACCTCGACGGTCGATGTCGCGCTCGCCGCAGGCGAAGCGATCTCCGACATTCTCGTCGAATTGAAGCAGGTCGCCAGCCAGGCTGCGGACCCGACCCTGTCGGCCGAGAACCGGCAGATCCTGCAGGAGCAATTCGTCTCCTTGCGTGACCAGATCACCCGCCTCGTCGACAACGCGACGATCGGCGGTCGCAACCTGATCGCGAATGGGGCGCCGGACCTCACCGTCGTCGCCTCGACGAACGGCGCCGACACGATCACGGTTGCGGCGCAGAACCTTTCGGTCGGCGGCGGGATCATCGACATTGACAGCTCCGGAACGCCGCTTGCGGACGCTGCTGCGGCGCAGACCGAAATTGGCAACATCCAGACCGCTATCGACGGCCTTTCGGCAGCGCTCGGCCGCCTTGGCGCCGGGTCGCAGGCCCTCACTCTGCAGGATCGCCTGTTCGATCGGATCTCGGCCGCGCTCGAAATCTCGATCGGCAATCTGGTCGACGCCGACCTCGCCAAGGAAAGCTCGCGCCTGCAAGCGCTGCAGGTGCAGCAGCAACTGGCGATCCAGACCCTGTCGATCGCCAATTCGGCGCCGAATGCCATCCTCGCGCTGTTCGCGTAAGGGGGGCCTTGCGAGCCGCCGCCCGCTCTTGAGCCGGCGGCGGCGGGCAGGAACAGATGGACGTGGGAAGCCTTTCAAATGCGGCTTTTTCTCCCCGGCCGCAGCCAACAGGGGAACAGCGCTCCGAAGCGCTCGCCGAACGTCGGCGTCAGTCGAACGCCGACTTGCAGCAGCGCGCGGCGGAGGCGCAGGCGCGCAGTTCGGACCGGCTCTCCGAAGTGCGCGAGGCAGTCGCGCGCGTTCTCGGCGCCAACACAAGATTGTCGATCGCGCGGACGAGCGCGTTCGACTTCGTCTACCGGGCGGTTGATGTCGATACTGGCGAAGTGGTCAATGAATGGCCGCAGGCGGTCTTTGTCGATCTCATACGCGGGGTGCGCGAGGACGTCCGCACCGATGTCGATGCTGGCGCGATCCTCAATCGCGTCGCCTGACTGACCGATCCCTCCTCGGCCCGGCGGGGTTTATTGCCGCCGGGCTTTTTTTCCGCTGCGGGCTGACGCAATCTGCCGTCATGGGGCGGACAATCATGATCTATGGCGCTGCGCTGGCGCTCGCAGCTTTTGCGCTGCAACAACTCGAATATCGCCATTTCGCCCACGCCTTCGCGACCGAGCTATATATCGTGCTCATCGCGCTCGGGTTCACGGCGCTTGGGGTCTGGGCAGGGCGGCGCCTGACGCGGCAAACGCCGGCGTCACCATTCGCCCGGAACGATGCGGCCCTTCAAAGCCTCGGCGTGACCGAGCGCGAATATGAAGTGCTGTCGCTGCTTGCCGAAGGTCTCGCCAACAAGGAAATCGCCCGCCGCCTCGGCGTGTCGCCGAACACGGTCAAAACCCACCTCGGTCGGATCTTTGAAAAGCTCGGCGCCGAACGCCGGACGCAGGCTGTTCAGAAGGCAAGAGAGTTGGCGCTGATTCCATGATTTTCGGATGATTTTCCTGAAATCACCCGTTCGGGCGATAGCTAACAACTAGGATCGCGCTCAATCTTTGCGTCGTCGCAAGCCAACAGGACCATGACCATGCTCACGACCGCCTTCATTTACGGCTCGATCGCCGGATTGATCGTCATATCCACCATGGTGGCCGGATTTTTTCTCGGCGCCGATCACGGCGGCTCGAGCCTCTTCCTCGGCTACACGATCATGATCGTCGCCCTGACGCTGATTTTCCTCGCCATCAAGGGCTATCGCGACCGGCAGGGCGGGGTTATCAAGTTCGGCCCTGCCTTCCTCCTTGGGCTCATGACTGCGCTCGTCGCAGGCGCCTTCTATGTCCTCGGCTGGGAAGGCTACTTGGCTGCGACCAATTACACCTTCATGGACGGCTATGTCGCTGCGGCGATCGAGGCGAAGAAGGCGGCGGGCATGACCGGGGCAGCGCTCGAGGCGGAGATCGCGAAGCTGGAGGAGATGAAGGTCCAATACGCCAATCCGCTGTTCCGGATGCCGATGACCTTCATGGAAATCTTCCCAGTGGGCCTTGTGATCGCACTTATTTCGGCGGCGATCCTGCGGAACCCAAAGGCGTTTCCGGCGCGGCGCGTCGCTTGATGCCGGCGCCTCGGCGCATCACCCTCGACTTTACGGGTTGGTCGGCTCAATCCTGAGGAAAAGGATTGGGGCGATCCATGATCGAGGCGAGAAATTACGTGCTTGCGGCCGCGGCGCTGCTGCTCGGCGCTTCGCCCGCTTTCGCAGACGTTGACGCGCTGACCGCGGCCGTCAATCTCGAAGACGCCGACCGGTTTGTTGAGATCTTCGAGGATGCTGGCGGCGCGCCGGACGCCGCGGCGCTTCAATCGGGATATATTGATCCCGGCACTTACGGGCTCGAAGTCTTCACTCCAGGACGAATTGAAAACGGGGAAACCCTGGCGGCGGCGATTGCGGCGAATCCGGACGCGTACCGGAGCGCGATTGATGTATGTCTCCCGATCGCGCGCGCCTCAACGCCGGAATTGCGCGCGGTCTATCTCGCGCTTGAGGGGCTGCTTGGCGATCCTGATTTGCCAGCGATTTACGCGCTGTTCGGCGCCGGCAATTCCGGCGGCACCGCTGGTCCCGGCGCGCAGGTGATCGGCCTTGAAGTCATTTGTCGAAGTGCGAAAAACGAAGATGAAATAAGAAGCTTGCTGCGGTCCTTCTTTGCGCATGAAACGGTGCATACGTTGCAGACGCCCGAAGATCAGTTCGCCGCCAACGCAAATCCGCTGTCGGCGTCAGTCATTCAGGAAGGAACGGCAGATTATGTCGCCTCGCTGGTAACCGGTCGGCCGCTCGCGCCGGAGCGCGCCCAGTGGGCGGAACCGCGTGCAGAGGAGATATGGGCCGCGTTCGAAAAGGACCGCCGCAAGATCGAGAAGCTCCCGCCCGACAAGCAGTTCAAGAAAGATTCGCCGATTTTCCGATGGGTCGCCAATGTCGGTTCAGCACCGGAGGGCTGGCCGGACGAACTCGGCTATTGGCTCGGCATGGAGATTGCCGCCGCCTATGTCGATGGGGCGCCGGACAAGAGAGCTGCGATCAAAGAGCTGATATCGATGACCGACCCCGACCAGATCATCACAAAAAGCGGCTACGGACTCAAAGTGAAATCGAAGCGGCGTGCGTCGCGTTGACCGGGTCAAACGAGCCGTCGCATAAGGGCGGCCATGACCCGGAAAACCGCCGCCCGCCACCTCGTCGACGCCCTCGTAATGAATGGCGTCACCCACGTCTTTTGCGTCCCGGGTGAGAGCTATCTCGCCGTTCTCGATGCGCTCCACGATGTGCGCGACCGGATCAAGATAGTTGTCTGCCGTCATGAAGCCTCGGCGTCCAACATGGCGGAAGCCTATGGCAAGCTGACCGGGAAGCCAGGCATCTGCATGGTGACGCGCGGCCCCGGTGCCACGCAAGGATCGGTCGGCGTCCACACCGCGTTCCAAGATTCAACGCCGATGATCCTTTTTATCGGCCAGGTTGCGCGCGATATGATGGACCGCGAAGCGTTCCAGGAGATCGACTATCGCCAGATGTTTGCTCCGGTCGCAAAATGGGCCGCGCAGATCGACGTTGCTTCGCGCGCGGCGGAATATGTGAACCGCGCCTTCGCGACCGCGCAAAACGGCAGGCGCGGACCCGTCGTGCTGGCGCTTCCTGAAGACATGCTCACCGAAGAAGCCGAGGCGCAGACCCTGCCGCCGGCGCCGATTGCGATGGCGGCCCCGGACGAGCGCGCGCTTGTGCGCTTCCGGGAGCTCCTCGGCGGCGCTGACCGTCCGTTCCTGCTTGTCGGCGGCGGCGGCTGGACCGCTCAGGCCGTGTGCGATCTCAGGGCCTTCGTCGAGGCGACGGGGTTGCCGGTCGGCGCCTCGTTCCGGTCGAAGGATCTTTTTGACAATCTTCACCCGCAATATGCCGGCGATGTCGGCATCGGCCCCAACCCGAAGCTCGTCGAACGGCTCAAAGCGTCCGATCTCGTCATCGTTTTGGGCCCGCGTCTCGGCGAGATGACGACGTCGGGCTATGAGCTCTTCAAAGCGCCGCTCGCTGACCAGCCGCTCATCCATATCCATCCGGCGGCGGAGGAATTGGGTCGGGTCTACCAGCCGGTTCTTGCGATCAACGCCGCGCCTGAAACGATGGCCCGCGCGCTCGCCGCCGAAAGCTGGACGCAGGACGAGAACTGGCTGCAGCAGGCCTACGCCGCTCATTCCGACTTCGAGGCGTTTTCGAGGCCTGTCGCGGTCGGGGAGGGCGTGAACCTTTCGGAAGTCTTCGGGTGGCTCGATAAAAACCTGCCGGCCGATGCGATCATGTGCAACGGGGCGGGCAATTACGCCGCATGGCTGCATCGGTTCTATCGGCACAAATCCTTCAAGACGCAGCTTGCGCCGACCTCCGGCGCGATGGGCTACGGCTTCCCGGCAGCTCTCGCCGCAAAGGCCGTGTACCCTCATCGTGACGTCGTGTGCGCCGCTGGAGACGGCTGCTTCATGATGGCGTCGAATGAACTCGCGACCGCCATGCAATACGGCCTCAATGTCATCACGCTCGTGTCGAACAATTCAATCTACGGCACGATCCGCATGCATCAGGAACGGGAATATCCTTCGCGGGTTTCCGGAACCGATCTCCGGAATCCCGACTTCGCCGCCTACGCCCGGTCGTTCGGGGCGTTTGGCGCGACCGTGACGCGAACGGAAGATTTCGCCGCGGTCTTCGCAGAGGCGCGCGCCAGCGGCTTGCCAGCCATCATCGATCTAAAGACATCGGCGAACGATATCGCGCCGGGGCGGACGATCGAAGGCTTGCGAAATCGCTAATCGCCGGGCGGAGAATTCGTCAGCAAAGCAATTTCTGCGAGCGCGATGGGGGCGGAAAAGGGGCCTCTCGCGGCGAGGTAGCGCGGCGTCCATTGCGGCGCGAACTTTTCCTTGAATCGGCGTAAGCCCTCGAAATTGTACCAGCGCCCGCCTTGCTCATAAACGAGCCTGCCAAGCCGCGCGAATAGCGGCGCGAAGCGCTCCTCCGCAAGTCCCGACAGCGGCGCCATGGACAGATCGAACTGCTCGAATCCGGCATCCTTCGCCCAGAGGATCATTTCCGAGAGCAGGAAATCCATCGTGCCGGGCGGCGCTGACCCAGGGTCATAACGCATCAGGTCCAGCGCCGCGCGCTTTCGGTCCGGTGAAGTCAGGATTGAGCCGAATGCGGCCGGGCGTTCGGCGATGCTGGCGACTGCGATCGGGCAATGGTCGAGGAGCCCGCGGTCAAACCGCCCGAGTGAGAATCTCTTTTCTGTGGATTTGTGGAAGGCGAGCCAGGCGTCCGAAATCGGCCGCAAGGTTGTGAAAAGCGCTTCGGGATGGGGCGGCAGGTGCATCGCGAACCGTGCGCCTTCTCGCTGCGTTAGCTTGCGGTTCGCGTAACGGATCGACTCGCGCGCCTTGCCGGCGAGCGAGAAGGCAGAGAGTGAAATGACCGCGTTCTCACCGATTTTCTCGATCTTGAATCCGAGGTCGAGAAGGTCCGGCAACAGCGTCGGTGGGGCCGCATATACGACTGGCCGGAGGCCCTTTTGGGCGGCGGCTTCGCAAAACCCGGCAAGCGCGGCGCGGCGCTCGCTGACGGGGCCAACGGGGCCGCAAAGCGCGATCATGCTTCCGGCCGTTTGCGCATAAGGGACAAAGCTGGTCCTGCTGTCATTAAAGTAAAGAGCGAGATCGCCCTGATAAACAAGATTGGCTTCCGGCGGAGGGTCGTCTGCCTTCGCAAAGACAGCGTCCGCGTGTTGAAGGTCCTCGGGCCCGGGCGGCGGCGGCGCTGGCACATGCTGCGTGGCGAGGTAGCGCCAGATGACGAGCCCTGAAAGGGCGACTGCTGCTGCAGCGACGGGCCGGCCCGCGCGACCGATGATCGGATCGACCAGCAGCGACCACCAGGGAGCGGCGCGAAACGAAGCTTGCGTCGAAGCCCATAGGACGGCGCCGACTAGAGCCGCGAGCAGGATGGCGATCGACAGCAGGTACCAGCCCCGCTGAAGCCGCTTCGGAGAAAAGGCGCGCGCGCGCCTGTAAAAAGCGTGCCGATTGACGATAAGGAAAATGACGAATGCTGACTGAAGCGCAGCGTCGAGATAGCGTTCATGATGGAGCACGAAGTAGGCTGCTGCGCCCGATGACAGCGCCGCCGCCGACCAAAGCGAGGCGTCGACACGGCGACGAAGCCCATCAGCGAGCGCCATCAGGGCCACCCCGGCTATTGCGGCGAGAATGCTCGGCGCTTCCCGCGTGATAAGCGATAGCGTATCGACGGCGCGCGAGGTGGACGACGGATTGGCGGCGGAAATGATCGTCGCCGCGCCGGCGAGAAAGGCAGTCGCCGACGCGATGACAGGCGCCGCCTCGCCGACGGCGACAACAGTCTGTTTTGGAGGAATCTCTTTCAGCAACTCATGTTCCTGCCGTCGATCGCGCAGGAAAGACTTCGCCAGTTCTAGACCGGCGGCAATGCCTCGTCAGTCGCAAGCTCAGGCGCGCTGACGGGTGATCTGCTCCATCGTCACAAACTCGTCGATCAGCTTCAGACCCGCCGGGGTCGGATAACCCTCGCGGTTCAGCCAATGACGGGCGATTGCGGCTTCGAGGACGCGTTCCTCCGTTTCGCCGCCGTCAAGCTGGCGGACGAATTTGAGGATCGTCTTCGCAATGGCGTCGTCGGTCACTATGGCTCTCCCTTGGACGAAATCGCCGGTCCTTCATCCCCCGCATGGAGGAAACGGCCAGCAAGGCTCGCCTGATTGGTACGCCTACGCTGCAACGCGACATGGTCAGTACACACCTTCAAAGCGGCGCTTGCAAGAGGGAAGTGCGCCGCCGGCGCCCGCCCGAAAGCGCTGCCAATCCGCCAAGAACATGCTAAGCCGCGCCTTGAACCCTTGGAAATTCCTAGCAGAACCGGTCTTCGCCCCCATGCCCCACGGAAAGAACGAATTTGTTTCAAACGCCGCGCTGAAGGCTCGCCGCGATGATGCACTGCCTGCCGGTCTGCCCTCAAAATCAGGGGTTTACGTCGCCAGGGCGCAGAACGCCGAACTCTGGGACGTCGAGGGCAAGCGTTACATTGATTTCATCGGCGGCATCGGCGTCCTGAATGTCGGGCACCGCCATCCGAAGGTCGTTGAAGCGATCAAGCGACAGGCCGATAATTTTATCCATACGAGCTTCGGCATCGCTCAGTACGAGGTTTACGTGGAGCTTGCTGAACGGCTGAACCGCCTCGCGCCGGGCCCAACGAAGAAAAAGACGGCACTGTTCAATTCCGGCGCCGAGGCTGTCGAGAATGCGGTGAAGTTCGCGCGGCGCATCACCGGACGACCGGGCGTCATCGCCTTCGAAGGCGCCTTCCACGGCAGGACGCTTCTGGCGACGACGCTGACCGGGAAATCCAAGCCCTACAAGCAAGGCTTCGGCCCGCTCGTGCCGGCGATCTTCCACGCGCCGTATCCGGATCAATATCATGGTGTTTCGGTTCGCACCTGCCTTGCCTGCCTCGACCACATTTTCAAGACCGCGATCCCTGCAGAGGAAGTCGCCGCCATCATCGTCGAGCCGGTCCAAGGGGAGGGCGGTTTCAATCCGGCGCCGCATGAATTCCTGCAGGCGCTTCGAAAGCTCGCCGACCAGCACGGCATGCTGCTCATCGCCGACGAGATCCAGTCCGGGATGGGCCGCACCGGCAAGATGTTCGCCTTCGAGCACGCCGGCGTCGAGCCCGACCTTCTTTGCGTTGCAAAGTCTATCGCCGCAGGCCTTCCGCTCTCGGCGCTGATTGGCAAGGCTGACCTGATGGACAAGATCGCCGCCGGCGGCATGGGGTCGACCTATGGCGGTAATCCGGTCGCTTGCGCAGCCGCGCTCGCCGTCCTGGACATTTTTGAGGAGGAGGGGCTGCTCGATCGCGCCCAGGCGATTGGCGAGCGCGTCGCTACAAGCTGGCGCGGGCTCGCGAACGGTGTCGCGAAGGGTCATTTCGGCGATGTGCGCCAGATCGGCGGCATGATTGCCGTCGAATGCGTGAAGGACGGCGACCCCTTGAAGCCGAACGGGGATCTCGCGGCGAGAATCCAGACAGAAGCGCGCGACCGTGGCCTGATCATGACGACCGCAGGCGCTTATGCGCAATGCCTCCGGTGCCTGGTGCCGTTAACGATTTCAGACGTCCAGCTCGACGAGGGGCTCGCGATTTTCGCCGAAGCGACAAAGGCCGCAATCGCCGCCTGAACGGATGGCGGATGGGGTGGGATTCGAACCCACGGTGGACTTGCGCCCACGCCGGTTTTCAAGACCGGTGCCTTAAACCACTCGGCCACCCATCCCGGAGAGGGCGGGACCATAGTGGCGGCCACCCAAATGGCAAGGCGGCCTGTGCTCCAAATTTGCCGCGAATCCGTTGCGATAATGGCCGAAAGACCGCATAGCCGGACGCGATATGACCCGCTCGAAATTCCCGACCGCCGTGTTCGCCCGGCTCGCCGGCGCTGGCATGCTTCTGCTGGTTACGGCCTGCTCGACGACACGGCTGCCGGAGGCTCCCAAAACGATCGGTCCGAGCGTCAAGGCGAACCCGCACTATAAGGTTGGCGCCCCGTATCAAATTGACGGTCGCTGGTACACGCCGAAGGTCGAGCCCGACTATGTCGAGGTGGGCGTTGCTTCTTGGTATGGCGACGCATTCCACGGTCGGCTCACTGCCAATGGCGAAATCTTTGACAAGGGCCGCATTTCCGCGGCGCATCGCACGCTGCCGATGCCGACTGTGGTTGAAGTACAGAATTTGGAAAATGGCCGCCGGATCGTCGTGCGTGTGAACGATCGGGGTCCTTTCGCCAAGGACCGGATAATCGACCTCTCGCACGCGGCGGCTGACGCTCTAGGCTTCACCGAAAAGGGGACCGCCAAAGTCCGGGTCCGATACCTTGGCGAGGCGCATCTTGCCGATTTGGCGCCGCTGCCAGGAGCTGCGCCGCGAACCCGTGCTCTGGCGGCAGCGCCCGCGGCGGCGCCAGGAGGCGATCGCGTCGCCGCGCTGATCGCGAACAACCCCGGAATAACGCCAGCGCCGAAGGTGCGTTCAGCCGATCTTTGGGTCGAAGTCGCCGAGGTGGAGAATGTCGCTGATTTACAAAGGATGCGGCTATACATTCCGGGGGAGGGACCGATGGCGCTGCATTCGACGTCGAAAGGCGGGCGTACGGTGCAGAGCGTACGCCTCGGACCCTTCGTGAGCGAGGCGCTGGCGTCGGCGTCGCTTACACGTGCGCGGGAAGCCGGTTTCGGCGCGGCGCGCATCATTTACGGCGCGGGTAACTAGAAACTTCATTGTTGTTTGGAGCTGCGATGTCGATGCGTTTCCTGAATTCTCTTCTTGCCGCCATTGGCGCTTCATGCGCGCTTGCGAGCGCGGCGACGGCCGAAGTGACGACGAAAGCGCCCTACGCGATCATCATGGATTACGAGACGGGCGCGGTCCTTTTTGAGAAGAACGCAGACACGCCGACGCCGCCCTCCTCGATGAGCAAGTTGATGACGGCGGCCATCGTTTTTGAACGGCTGAAAAACGGACAACTGAAGCTGACCGATGAATTTCCGGTTTCAGTGAAGGCCTGGAAAATGGAAGGGTCCAAGATGTGGACCCGTGTCGACACCAAGATCCCGCTCGACGCGCTGCTTCACGGCATGATCGTGCAGTCAGGCAATGACGCCTGCGTCGTCATCGCCGAAGGCATCGCCGGCAGCGAGGAGGCCTTTGCCGACCTGATGACCAAGAAGGCGCGCGAATGGGGGCTTGCAAATTCGACTTTCGCGAACTCGACCGGATGGCCGGATGACAACCATAAAATGTCGACGCGAGATCTCGCGTTGCTCGCCCGCAAGATCATCAAGGACTTTCCGGAGTACTATCCGCTTTATTCCCAAAAGGAATTTACCTGGGAGAAGATCCGGCAACCCAACCGAAACCCGCTCCTTTATTCTTTCAGGGGCGCGGATGGACTGAAAACGGGACACACCGAAACAGCAGGCTACGGGCTCGTCGGCTCTGCCGTCATTGACGGGCAGCGCCGCATCATCGTTGTCAACGGTCTTTCCTCCGAAAAGGAACGCGCGGCAGAGACCGAACGACTGATGCGGATCGCGTTTAATGATTTTTCGAACCGCACCTTGTTCCAGGCGGGCGCCATCGCGGGCGACGCGCTGGTCTTCGCCGGCAAGAGTCCAACCGTGCCTCTGGTCGCCGGCGAACCCATTTCCATGATTGTCAGCCGCGCTGACGCCGCATCGATGACGGCGAAGGTGATCTATGACGGACCTGTCGCAGCGCCCATAGAAAAAGGCCAGCAAATCGGCGTACTGCGGATCACTCAGGGCTCCAGCGAAGCGCGTGAATTTCCGCTTTATGCGGGCGCGGCGGTGAAAGCGGTCGGGCCATTCGGGCGCATCGGCCTTGCCGCCAGGACCCTCTTTGGAAAACCTCCGTCGCCCGAAGCGGCGACGTCGGAATAGCCGCGCGATGAAACCGGGGCCCGGCTTCTTCATCAGCTTCGAAGGGCCGGACGGTTCCGGAAAATCGTCGCAGGCGCGCCGGCTCGCGGCGCATTTGCGTGCGCGGGGGTTTGACGTCGTCGAGACTCGCGAACCGGGCGGCGGCGGCGAAGGCGCGGCGGCGATCCGTCAGCTTCTCCTCAACGGGCCTCCCGATCGGTGGACGCCGATGGCCGAAGCGCTGATGATGTATGCCGCGCGCGCCGAGCACCTCCAGAAACTCATTCGCCCGGCGCTTGCCGCCAACAAGATCGTAATCACCGACCGCTTTGCAGACTCGACAATGGCCTATCAGGGGTATGCCGGCGGACTGGGGCAGGCCGCCATCAACGCGCTCCATGGGATCGTCGTCGGGGCGGACGATCCTGACCTGACGCTGATCCTTGACCTTCCCGTGGAGACGGGCCTGAAGCGCGCAGGAAGCCGGCAGGGCGGGGAGTCCCGCTTCGAGGACAAGGGGCCCGGCTTTCAGGCGGCGGTGCGCGATGCTTTCCTGGCGATCGGCAAGCAGAATTCGAGGCGCTGCCGGGTCATCGATGCCTCCGCCGATGAGGAAACCGTCTGGCAGGCGGTTGCCAAGACGGTCATGGCCGCGCTTGATGCGAAGGATGTGACCCGAGGCCGTGTTGACTGACGCAATTGCAATTGAGCCGCCGTATCAGCGCACAGATTTACTGCCGCAGCCGGCGCTGCAGTTACAGATCGAGCGCGCCGTCGAACAGGGTGCGCTCTCGAATGGTTGGCTCATCTCTGGGCCCTCCGGCGTTGGAAAGGCGACGCTCGCCTACCAGCTCGCCCGTTCACTCCTTCATGATGGCGGGATGACGCTCGATCCGCCGAAAGAGTCGAGGGCCGCCACCCTGATCTCAGCGCGCGCGCATCCAGACTTGTTCGTCGCCGAAAGGCTCTACGATGAGAAGAAGGAACGCCACGCCTCTGAAATTGTGGTCGATACCGCGCGTGACCTCATTCACTTTCTGAGCCTAACGGCGTCCATGGGCGGATGGCGCGTCGCGATCGTCGATACTGCGGACGACCTCAATCGTAATTCAGCGAATGCGCTCTTGAAGGCGCTGGAAGAGCCCCCGCCTCGCACCGCTTTGTTCATTTTGTCGTCGGCGCCCGGTAGACTGCTTGCGACCATAAGATCGCGATGCCGTCGCCTCGTTTTTCGTCCCTATTCCGATAGTGACGTGGCGGATTTTCTGGAGCGGGAAGGGGCGGCTTCAGGGCCGGACGCGCAGAAGATCGCCGCGGCTGCCGAAGGGCGCCCGGGTTTCGCCTTGCGGCTTGCTGTCGGCGAGGGGCCGGCGGCGATCGCCGCTGTTGAGACGTTTTTGTCAGGCGGCGATCCGGCGGGCGTCGCACAACAGCTTGCGCCGAAAAGCGCTGATGGCGTCTGGGAAGTCTTCCAGGAACTGTTGCTGCGCAGGATCGAACGGGCCGCGCGGGCTCTCGCCGGCAGCGATGATCGGCGCGCGGGCGCCTTGGTTGCGCTTCGCGAGAAAATCAGCGGTCTGTTCGCGCGCGGCGACGCCGTCAATCTAGATCGTTTCCAGTTGGTGCTGGCGGCGGCCCGCGCCGCATCGGCCGCGCCCCATATCGGCCCCTGATGCTCGTCGACAGCCACGTCAATTTGCACCATGAGAAATTCGGCGGCGACGTCGACGAAGTTATCGCGCGCGCCAACGCAGCTGGCGTCAGCGCGATGTTGACGATATCCGATCGGCTGAGTTCGACTGACAAGATCCGGGAAATCGCCGCTCGCCATCCAAACATCTGGCGCTCGGTCGGCGCGCATCCACATTACGCTTCGGACCATCAAGAGTTGACGGCGGAGACGCTAGCGGTTCTGGCCAGAGAAGAAAAAGTGGTCGGCATCGGGGAATGCGGCCTTGATTTTCATTATGGTTTTTCGCCGGAAGCCGACCAGCAGCGCGTGTTCGCGGCGCACATCGAGGCCGCGCAGGAAACCGGCCTGCCATTGATTATCCACACGCGCGAAGCCGACGAAATGACCGGACGAATGTTGTCCTTTGCGATGGGCAAGAGGACCTTTACGCCGCTCCTTCATTGTTACACCAGCAGCCTTACGCTCGCCGAAGCGGTTATGGAGATGGGCGGCTTCATTTCCTTTTCCGGCATTATTACGTTCAACAACGCCGATGATGTCCGCGCAGTCGCTGCAAGGATGCCGCATGAGCGCATCATCGTCGAGACGGATTGTCCGTATCTGGCGCCGGTCCCGCACCGAGGGCGGCGCTGTGAGCCGGCGCATGTCGTGCATGTCGCCGAAAGGCTCGCAGAAATTCTTGGCCGCCCGCGGGCGGAAATTGATCGTCTGACGACGGATAATTTCTTTCGGCTCTTCAATCGCGCAAGACCGGAAAATCGGAAGCAGGGGGCATGACCAGGGAAAAGCGCCATCGCGCCGTCATCCTCGGCTGCGGCTCATCGGGCGGCGTGCCGCGGCTTGGCGGACCTGACGGCGCGGGGGATTGGGGGAGCTGCGATCCCGATGAGCCGCGCAACAGGCGCACGCGCTGTTCGCTGTTGATCGAGCGCGCGCCTGGCGGATTTGTCGACCGCGGCGGCGTCACAAGCGTACTCATCGACACATCGCCTGACATGCGCGCCCAATTGCTCGCCGCGCGCGCCGAACATCTCGATGCGGTGCTCCTGACCCATGACCATGCTGACCAGACGCATGGTCTTGACGACCTTCGCGCCTTCGCGATCCGGAGGCGCAAGCGCGTGCCGGTTTTCCTAGACCGCAGCGTCGCCGGCGATGTCGTCGAGCGCTTTCGCTATTGTTTCGATCAGGCGCCCGGCAGTTGGTATCCGGCCATACTTGAGGAACATCCCGTGCCGGCATGCGGCCAGGAATTCCAGATCCCGGGTCCTGGCGGCGAGGTTGCCGTGACAGCGTTCCGCCAGAATCATGGGCCGGTCGATTCTTTGGGCTATCGCATCGGCGATCTTGCGTATTCGAGCGACGTAGCGGCGCTGCCAGATGACAGCTTCGCCGTTCTAGAAGGCGTCAGGGTCTGGATCGTTGATGCGCTGCAGATGACGCCGCATGGCACGCACGCACATCTTGAACGCACTCTGGAGTGGATTTCGCAGTTGAAACCCGAACGTGCGATCCTGACCAATCTTCACAACACCATGGATTTCCGAACGCTGCAGCGGCTGCTGCCGCCGGGCGTCGAACCTGCCTATGACGGCCTAATTGTTGAATTCTGATGGCGCCAGCGGATATATTTTCGACAATACAAATTGTGCGATTTGCAGCCTGACCGCAAAGCGGGGTCAGTGGCCCGGACGGTAGTCCCGGCTCGCCTCTCGCAACAGGGCCTCAAGGCTCATCGCTGGCGACTTGAATTTTTCCTCGGCGAAAAGCGGCGCCTGGTCTGCGTAATGCGGCGAGGTTCGGTCGAGCGTCGCGCTGCCGAACTGGTGGATGGTCCGAATGCGCTGCTCGCCGCTGGCAAGCCATTCGACAAGCATGACATAGGTGTCACCGGCGACCGCTTCGCCGGCGCCTTTTGAAAGGTCGGCGGTGGAATAGACTGCGCGAAGGATGTCCGGACCGCCGCTCATCGGCAGGCTGAGCGCCCCGCGGACGAGCCTGTTCGCCTCGCCCCATTCAGGATCAATCCGGCCAAAACCGGCTTTGAGGTCGGCGACCGCCTTCATGAGCGCCTCGCTTGGGTCCGGGTAAGGCGCATTGTCTCCGTCCAGCAAGATGCCAAGCGAATAGCGGCCAAAGGTCACCGCCAGCGCCGCGCCGCGATTGTCGCTGTTCGTCCGGCCGTCCCAGCGGGCCAGGAGTTTGAGCGCCTCCGCCGCCTCTTCGTCTTGGATGAGCTCAGGATCCGCGAGCGCTTCGTTGATCAGTATACGGAGACGGGAACCAGCCGAGTACGCGTCGTCCATCTTGTAGGCGATGAATTCCGATTCCGAAATGCTGTCATCGGCGGCGAACAATTCCTGCTCACGCAGCCCGCGATTGGTCGAACGCGCGCGTACGCCGATATGCGCCGGAAAATCTTCCGGACTTGGACTGTCCGCCTTGGATGACGCCTTCCACGGCTCGTTGTTCGCGTTGACGACGAAACCAGACGGCGGATCGACGACAAACGGCGCGGTCCCGAAAGGCAGGACGCCTTTCCAGACGAGATCGGCGCGATCGCCTGGCGCGATTTTCGACCAGTCCTGATCGGGGCTGCGGTTCGGCGCCGCCATGTTGTAATAATAGCCGATGCGCCCTTCCCGGTCGGCGAAAATCACATTGAATGACGGAATTGCCTGCATTGACATCGCGACCCGCCAGTCATCGTAAGATTTCGCCTTGTTCATGCGGCGCCATTGTTCAACGGCGCGGATCTCGCCGTCGCCCGCAAAAGCAACGGCTCGCCAGCCTGACGGCGTCTCGAAGGCCGGCCCATGGACGGAGCGCAGGATCGGCCGGGTGACAGGCAGACTGAATGGCCCCCAGAGCCTGACCCTGAATCTTGCTTCGCCTCGGTCGAAGTCCCTCCATCCGCCGTCAAACCTGTATTTCGTTGGTTTTTTGCGGTTATCGACGTCCAACGCAAAAATATCGACAAGGTCGGGCTTGTTTACTGTGAACGCCCAGCCAAGATCGCGTGTCGCGCCGTGCAGGATGATCGGCGAACCCGGAAAAACGCCGCCAATGATATCGAGGCCCTCCTCCGATTTCAGGCGCGCCTCATACCAAGCCACTGGGCCAGTGTATGGCTGGTGCGAATTCACCATCAGGCGCGTCGCGCCGTCGGCGGATCGGCGCGGCGCTACGGCCATCGCATTCGAACCGATCTCTGCGTCCGCGCTGACGCGCAGAAGGGCCGTTCGCGTCCAGTCGAGGGCTGCTGTCTTTTTCTCATCGCCCTCGAACAATCTCTTTAAATCCTCCTCAAGCCCGTAAAAGAACGGCGTCCGCGCGGCAAAGCCGGCGACGATGTCCTGCGGGCTGACTGGGGCGACACCGGGAGAACAGCGCCGCCTGTCCTCGGCGCAGAAGAGATTGAGTCCGGCGGCGTAAGCTTCAAGGATTGATTGCGTCTCCGGCGAAAGTTGCTGCGTATAATCCCGGGCGATGGCGTCATTGGCGCCCAGAGCGGCGATGAGATAATCGGTGACGGCGGCTTCCTTGCCGCGCGACAACGCCAGTTTGCCTCGAGAGAAAAGAAGGACCTCCTCGAACGTTTTCCAGTCGTCTTCGGCATGCGCATAGGCGAGGCCAAAGGCGGTATCGGCGTCGCGGCGGCCATAGACATGGGGAACGCCCCAGCGGTCTCGAATGACCCGGGCGTCGTAGGCCTTGGCGGCCTGGAGGGCGGCGGCGCTATCAAACGCGGGCGGCGCAGGTGTCCAGAGCCAGACAGCGGCGGCAATAAGGGCCGAAAGCGTAGCTAACCCGGCAACCAGAATTATCCGACGAAACAAGGGGCTCTCCCGTTCATAAAATTGTCGTCCGACTCGTCGCCATGGGGACGACATCATCGTTTGTTCCGGATGACATTTCGAGTCATAAGCGCAGCCGACCGTAATCCAGACGAAGCCAGAGCCATGATGAACCGTTTTTTCCTCCTTGCCGCCGCCCTCCCTGCCCTCATTGCGCCGACGCAGTCTCTGGCGGCTGACGCTGACCGTTATTTTCTTGACGGGCAGGCGACGCTGCAGTCGCGCAAGGCCGTGAAGCCGAACACCCACAAAGCGAAAAACGTCATCCTGTTTGTCGGCGACGGCATGGACCTGACCACTGTTACGGCAGCGCGCATTTTTGACGGTCAGTCACGCGGCGAACAAGGCGAGGAAAACTTCCTTTCGTTTGAGCGATTCCCATGGGTCGCCCTTTCAAAAACCTACAACACCAATGCGCAAACGCCGGATTCCGCCGGAACGATGTCGGCAATGATGACCGGAGTGAAAACAAAAATCGGCGTCATTTCTCTCGATGACCATGTCGAGGTCGGACAATGCGCGGCCTCTAAGGCCGCCATGGTCATGACGCTCGGCGAATATGCCGAGCGCGCCGGACTTTCGACCGGCGTCGTGACGACGACGCGCCTCACGCACGCGACGCCGGCAGCGGTCTATTCGCACGCCGCCGATCGCGACTGGGAGCGCGACACCAACCTGACGGAAGAAGCGCAGGCGAACGGCTGCGCCGATATCGCCCGCCAGCTGATCGAGTTCTCAGATGGCGACGGCATCGACGTCGCGATGGGCGGCGGGCGCGCGAATTTTCTTCCCGTTGAAGCGTCGGACCCGGAAACGCCGGAGACGAAGGGCGGCCGGCGTGATGGACGCAATCTGACTGAAGAATGGCGGGCCAAGAGCCGCGCCCACGCCTATGTCTGGAACCGCGAGGGTTTCGACGCGATCGATCCCAAAACCTCGCCGCGCGTCCTCGGCCTTTTCGAGCCCTCGCATATGCAGTTTGAAGCGGATCGTCAGGCCGACAAGGGCGGCGAACCGTCGCTCGCCGAAATGACGGAAAAGGCGATCAGCATTCTTCGTCAGGATAAGGACGGTTTCTTCCTTATGGTTGAAGGCGGCCGCATCGATCACGCTCATCATGCCGGCAACGCCGCGCGCGCCTTGAAGGACACCCAAGCCTTCAGCCAGGCGGTCGCCAAGGCGCTTGAGATGACGAACGCGAAGGACACGCTCATCATCGTCACCGCCGACCACGGCCACACGATGACCATGGCGGGCTATCCTCACAAGGGAAACCCGATTCTGGGTCTCGTCACCGCCTCGCTCGAAGATTCGAATGCGCGCGACGGGTATTCGCTTGCCGGCGACGGCAAAACCTACACGACGCTTGGCTATGCGAACGGACCGGGCGCCATTTTATCGGGCCAGAAAAAGGCGGGCGAACGTCCGGAGCCGCGGGCTGAAGAAGCAGCCGATATCAATTACCGCCAACAGGCGGCGATTCCGTCTTCTGCGGAAACGCATGGCGGACAGGACGTCATTATCTACGCAACGGGTCCGCAGGCATACCTGTTCGGCGGCGTTGTTGAGCAAAATTATATCTTCCACGTCATCGATGCGGCATTGAGCCTCAGAGCGCGGGCCGCCAAACAATAGTCTGCGGGTTATTGTTCGCGCTTGCGGGGCTGATCGTCCTCAGTGAGGTCGATCGCTTCGCCCTCAATGGTGACGCCGACCTCGTCATCGCGTGCTTGCGCTCCCCATGACGTCGCGCGGACAATTTGAACCTTCGCATGGTTTTTCAGCCACGTCATCGTCGCTTGAGCGATCGCCATGCGTATGGGCGGGACCAACAAAAGAAACCCCATCGCGTCTGTCACGTAGCCGGGGGTCATCAGCAGCACGCCGGCGACCAGGATGAAGGCGCCGTGCGCGATTTCGGAGACCGGCAACTCATTGCGAGCGAGCGCCTCCTGCGCGCGTCGGAAAACGCCGAACCCCTGCCTCCTTACCAGAAACGCCCCGATCAACGCCGTCACAATGCAGCCAAGGAGGGTCGGAATAATCCCGATCCACCCGCCGATCTTGATGAATGCGGCGATCTCAAGGATCGGCACGCCAACGAAAAGGATGAAAAGGATAAGGGCCAGGCTCACGCGGCGACCGGATCGAGCCAGCCCCATTCATCGCGGGTATCGCCCGTGAAGAGGCCGAAAAAAGCCTGCTGGATCTCGTTCGTGACCGGCCGATTGTTCGAGCCGATGGGCAGCCTGTCGACGCTTCTGACCGGGGTCACCTCCGCCGCCGTGCCGCAAAAGAACATCTCGTCCGCGGCATAGAGCGCCTCACGCGCGATTGGCTGCTCGACGACCTCTATACCGCGCGATTTGGCGAGGGTGATGATTGAATCGCGCGTGATCCCCATCAGGATCGAGGAAGCCCCGGGGGGTGTGATGAGCTTGCCGTTCATGACAACGAAGAGATTTTGCCCGGCTCCCTCGCTCACGAGGCCGTCTGCGGTGAGGCCGATCCCTTCCGCGAAGCCGCGCTCTCGTGCTTCCAATGCTATGAGACGGCTGGAGAGATAATTCCCCGCCGCCTTCACGCCCGCCGGCATTGTGTCGGGCGCAAGCCGGCGCCAGCTTGAAATGCAGGCGTCGACACCGTTCTTCAGGCCCTCTTCGCCGAGATAGGCGCCCCACGGGAAGGCCGCGATGATGGTTTCGGACTTCTGATGCGGCGCCGAGATACCCATCTCGCCATAGCCGAGAAAGACGAGCGGCCGGAGGTAACAGGCCTTCAGCGCATTCTCCCGCACGACGATCTTGCAGGCCTGCATGAGCTCTTCAATCGAATAGGCCAGCGGAATGCGGTAGACGCGTGCGGAATAGACGAGCCGCTTGATGTGATCGAAATTGCGAAAGATCACGGTGCCCCGATTTTTCGTTTCGTAGGCCCGCATCCCTTCAAAGACAGCCGTCGCGTAATGCAGCGCATGGCTCATCACATGCACCTTTGCGTCGCTCCATGGGATGAGCTCGCCATTGCTCCAGATGAACTTCGCTTCGGTCAGCGGCATCGCACACTCCCTCGCAGGCCGACGGAATCAGGAATTCCCTCATAGCCGGGCGGCCCCGACCGGGCCATAGCGCGCGCCGGCCCTGGCCCGAATTGAAGCATTCGCGCGCGCTGCTGGCGGGACAGGGCGATTTTCGCCATAGAAAGCGGCATCAGCGCGCCAGCCGCGCTCACCCGGGAGGCTCCAATGTCCGCCGCCGACGCGATTAATGATCTTGTGGCGCTGATGGCCGCTTTGCGCGCCCCCGGGACCGGCTGCCCTTGGGACCTTGAGCAGGACTTTCGGTCGATCGCTCCGTATACGGTTGAGGAAGCCTACGAGGTCGCTGATGCGATCGAGCGCGGCGACATGAGCGATCTCAGGGATGAACTTGGAGACCTGCTCTTCCAGGCGGTGTTTCACGCCCGAATGGCTGAAGAAAAGGGCGCGTTTGACTTCGCCGATGTTGCGCGCGCAATCGTCGAAAAAATGCGGCGCCGACATCCTCATGTGTTTGCTGGCGCATCTCTTCGAACGACGGATGAACAGACTGCGGCATGGGAAGACCAGAAGGCGGCCGAACGCAGATCGAAAGGCAGGGAGAGCATCCTTGACGATGTTCCGCTCGGCCTCCCTGCGTTGACGCGCGCCGTCAAGCTGCAGAAGCGCGCCGCACGCGTCGGCTTCGACTGGACGAACCCCCGCGATGTTCTCGACAAGATTGCGGAAGAGACTGGGGAACTTGTCGCCGCCGTCGAGAGCGACGACCGGAACGCCGTAGAAGACGAGTATGGCGATCTTCTTTTTGTCATGGCGAACCTCTCTCGTCATCTCGATATCGATCCCGAGGCTTCGCTTCGCCGCGCCAATGAAAAATTCCGCCGGCGCTTTCGTCACATCGAGGCTGCGCTCGGAGCCCGGCTCGGCGAGGCAAGCCTTGACGAGATGGAGGCCCTTTGGGTGGAGGCCAAAAGGCAGGAAAAGGTCGCGCCGTAGAGCGGGTTTCGGCCCGCTGCGACTTTAGGTAACCGGCTTTGGCAGGAACGCCTTGATTTTCTCCGCGTAGGTCTCGGGAAAAAGTCGCTGCACAAAGGAAACGAACTTGGCGTCGCGCCCGACGACAACCCGTCGGCGCCCTCGCGCTGCGCCTTCGAGGATGATCTCCGCCGCGCGCTCGGGGCTGGTGATTGCGGCCTTCTTGAACCGCTCGCCGATTTCCCCGGCGTCCTTCACATCGGGCGGCAATGTGTCGATGGCGGCGCTGCGCGCAATGGCGGTGTCGACGCCGCCCGGATGCACCGAAGTGACGCGCACTCCCCTCTCAGCCAATTCTGACGCGATCGTTTCTGAAAACCCCCGCACCGCGAATTTTGAGGCGCAATAGTGCGCCTGGCCGGGGTAGCCAATGAAGCCGAACAGGCTTGAAATATTGACAACCCCGCCCCGCGTGGCGATCAGCTGCGGCAGGAACGCCTTTGTCATCCGCACGACGCCCCAGAAATTCACGTCCATGATTTTCTCGATCGAAGACAGCGGGGAATCTTCGAACCGGCCTACCCGCGTCAGCCCGGCGATGTTGAATACATAGTCCGCGTCTCCGAGACTCTCCTTGACGCTTGCAGCATAGCGAACGATCGCACCTGCATCCGCAACATCAAGGCGGTCGATACGAATTCGGTTCGAAGGAATTTGTCCGATCAGGGTTCTCGTTTCTGCAAGCCCGTCTTCATTGACGTCTGAAAGGGCGAGCGCGGCGCCGCGGCGGGCGAGATTGATCGCAACCGCACGGCCGATGCCTGAGGCGGCGCCCGTGACGACGCAAAGTTTTCCTTGATAGGGGTCGCTCATCATTTCCTCGGTGTTTTCGTGAATTTTGCGCGCACCGCTTCGCGCATCAATAAAATCTGTCAGTCAAGCAGGCGCTGTGAGATCGCGCGCCAGTCGCGCCCCGGAGCGGTCGCAAGGAGCGGCGCATCGACCGAGTCGCGCGGGCCATAGGGCTCTCCGTCCGCTAGAAACGCGGTCCGGCCGCCGAGCTCTTCAAGGATGAGCGCGCCGGCTGCATGGTCCCAGGGATGGATCCGGCTAGACAGTTTGAAGTCGGCCTCGCCGGTCATGAGCTTCAAATAGGCATAGGCTGAACAATGGCCGGGCCTTGAGGCGACATTGCGCTTTAGGCTCGCGGCCAGGCGGTCACGCCATTCCGCCGCCAGCCAGCCGGTCGAGCGGAGACCTTGCGGCGGGTCGCTGGCAAACCGCGCGATCGCGGGGGCCGCACCCTTCCACAAGACGCCCTCGCCCGCGACCCCGATGGCGGTCGCAGCTTCCGGTACGGCATGGATGAAGCCCATGAGCGTGCGCCCGTTCTCCACATAGGCGGCGATGGTGCCGAATTCGCGCACGCCGCTGACGAAATTGCGGGTTCCGTCGAGCGGGTCGACGACCCAGTAACGACCTTCTCCGGCGAGCGCGCTGACGATCGCGGGGTTTGCTGCCGCAGCTTCCTCCCCAATGAAATCTGCGCCTGGCGCAAGCGCTCCGAGCGCTTTTCTCAGCGCCTCTTCCGCCGCCTCGTCGACGCGCGTCACGAGATCCGTGGCGCTCGATTTTGATCGGATGGCGCTTTCTTCAAGTTTGCCGAAGTGCGGCGCGATCTCTGTCGCCGCGATTTCAGCGATCACGGCGGCGACGCGGAACGGGTCTGGCCTCATGCGCTCAGGCGCCGCCGCTCAGGCTGTGTGGCGATCACAGCGGAGGGAAACAGCTTCCGGAATTGTCCGAACGCCTTTTCGCTCAACCGGACGTCGAGCTTTATCCCTCCATCTGTCGCAAGCGCGCCGGAAACGTCGCCATGTTCATGAAGGAAAGCGCGAGCGGCGCCGTCTGAAGCCCCAATCTCGATCGAATAACGCCTCCTGTCGGCGGTTAGAATCTCATCAACGAGAACCAGGAGTTCGTCGACGCCCTCGCCCGTCACCGCGGAAACGCCGACTCGCAAGGGATCCTCGACCGTCATCGCCGCCATTTCGCGGCCGGCCCGCGCGAGTATCTGCAAAGCCTTCCTGTCTTCCTCGGAAATCAGGTCGATCTTGTTCATCACCTCGATGACGGGCGTTTCGGCGTCCCCGGCGACGCCGAGCTCTGCAAGAACATCGATCACGTCATCGCGCTGCGAATCGGAATCTTCGTGCGCGGCGTCGCGCACGTGCAAGATGAGGTCTGCTTCCAGCACTTCCTCAAGCGTCGCCCGGAACGCGGCGACGAGTTGGGTCGGAAGATCGGAAATGAAACCGACCGTGTCCGACAATATGATGCGCTGGCCTGAGGCGAGATCGACCGCGCGCATCGTGGGATCGAGCGTTGCAAACAGCTGATCGCGCGCGACAACTTCCGACTTCGTCAGCCGGTTGAAGAGCGTCGACTTTCCAGCGTTGGTGTATCCGACCAGCGCGACCACCGGATGAGGCGCCTTGCGGCGCTTGGCGCGCTGCAGGTTCCGCGTTCGGCGAACCTCTTCAAGGCGCGCTTTCAGCCGGTCGATTTCGTTCTGGATGGCTCGCCGGTCGCTCTCGATCTGCCGCTCGCCCGGGCCGCCAAGGAAGCCGCGACCACCACGCTGGCGTTCAAGGTGCGTCCACGACCGGACGAGGCGCGACTTCTGATAGGAAAGATGCGCCAGATCCACCTGGAGCCGACCTTCCGCTGTGCGTGCGCGGGCGCCGAAGATTTCGAGGATCAGCGCTGTCCGGTCGAGCACCTTGGCGTTCCACGCCTTTTCGAGGTTGCGATGCTGGATGGGCGAGAGCGCCGCGTCGACGATGACGAGGCCGGGCCTTGGGTCACAAGCGTCCAGCTGAGTTTTTATTGCCTCGACTTTGCCCGTTCCGATAAGCGTGGCGGGTTTGGGGGCGGTGAGAACTGTCACTTCCGCATGAAGTACCTTGAGGTCGATCGCCTGGGCGAGACCACAAGCTTCCTCAAGGCGGGCTGCCGGCGTACGCCGGCGTTCATCCCGGGGGAGTTCAACATGCAGAACAAACGCCGCACCCATATCCACGGCGCGGGGATGGTTGTGGTCGGCGTCCAAAGAGACCTAGTCGCTTTCTTCCCCGTCCCACAGATTGACGGGCTGAGACGGCATTACCGTTGAAATCGCGTGCTTGTAAACGAGCTGGACTTGCCCTTCCCGCTTCAGCAGCACGCAAAAATTATCGAACCAGGTGACGACGCCCTGCAGCTTCACGCCGTTCACGAGAAAGATTGTCACCGGAACCTTGTCCTTGCGGACGTGGTTCAAAAACACGTCCTGGAGGTTCTGCTTTTTGTCGCTCATGACCCTCAGGGCTCTCCCGCCGCCGTCTTATTGCATTGCAGCAAGCACTATCGCGCGAGAATCGGGGGGATGCAACCCGCAGGCGCTGCCGGCTCAATCCTGCCCGCTGCGATGATTCCGCGCGCCCGATTTTATTGCCGATCTGCGCGTCAGCGGCCAAACGCGATCTGGCTGGAGTGTAGCCGGCAAGCGGCCCCCTCCGGATTAAAATCGCCCTCGCAGCTACTTTCAGCGAGCAAAACAGGCCCCTTGACCTCGTGAAGGGCGTTGAGACCGTCGGCGCTGCGCTCGATGTCGAAGCCATCATAGAGACGCCCCGTCGCCGTGTAGACACGCACCGCAAGTCGATCCTCGGAAACATCGACAATTTGATAGAGCTGTGTCGCCTCGCCTGTGCGATTTGCGAGCGCCGCGGCGCGATCCGTGACCGCGTACATTTTCGCGCCGGCGACTGAGACCATGTACAACGGACCGTCGAACGCGCCGTCCTGCCCGGCCGGCGACGCGGTCATCCGACTGTAGCAATGGTCATGGCCCTGGAGCACGAGATCGACTTTCCGCCTGTCAAAGACCGGCTTCCACGCAGCTTTCAAAACTTCTTCGTCCGACGGGCGTCCGCAACTGAACACGGGCTGGTGAAAAAGAACGATTTTCCATTGCGCGTCGCTCTCAGCCAAAACGCGATCAAGCCAGAGCGCTTGATCCTTGGCTGTGCCGCGATCCAGCGCCGATGTGCCGTCGAGCACGACAAAGCGGACACCCTGATAATCGACGTAATAGGTCGTATCGGTGACCTTGCGCGCCCCGTTCTGTGGAAGCGCGAATTGCAATGGCCAATAAGCGCCGAGGCGACGGGGCGCGACCGCGTCCGGCACAAGCTGCTTTTCGTATTCGTGATTGCCGGCGGCGGGGATCTGCGGAACAACGGCGTACTGATATCCGGCCGCAGCGATCCACTCGCCCCACTCGTCGTCAGCATCGAGATCGCCGCGCTGATCGACGAGGTCGCCGGCGTGAAGCACGAGGTCTATCGGCCCGTGCGCGCCGAACGCCTGCCGAACGACGCGCGAAGACACCGACAGGATGCCGTTCTGCACGTCGCCGAGATAAAGAAACCGGAAAGGACCCGGCGTGGCGGCCGCGGTCCGGAACTGCAGCCATTCGCTCCAGCCGGCTTCTCCTTTGACCCGGTAGGCGTAAACCGTTTCAGGCGCGAGGCCGGAAAAGCGGATTTGGTGATAATTCGCGGCGCCGTTGGCGCTTACCAGACTGCGCGGCGCGCTCTTGCCGCGGACGATCTCTGCGCGTTCTTCGAGTGAGGGACCATCAATTGCGGGCGCTATTTCAGCTTCGCTCCAGGTCTGGCCCGGTCCCGTTCTGAAGGCGACCGCCATCTCGCGGGCAGGATCGGCTCCCGGCGTCAGCACAATGCGATCAGGCAGGCCAGCGGGCGCGAAGGGCTTCCCGGCCGAACGTGGCGGCGACACCCCGACCATCGCGCCAACGATGGGCGCCGCGCCGAACCAGGCGATTGCTGCGACGACAATTGCAATCGCTGGACGCCGGCGCCAGATGGCGTCAGCGGCGTTATGCAACCCTGAAAGCTCCGGCCCCCCGGCCATAGGACGTCCCGCCTCGAAAGATAATTCACGGACGGTTCGTTAGGCAGCGAACGATGGCGCTTTCCACCCTTTGGGACGTCAAAAACGCCGCCGGCGTCAAATTTCGTCTCGCCGTCACAATTCCTTGACGGGGCCGACACGCAACCGACGCCCCTTTGTCACAATTCGTGCTGTAAGGCCCCGGCCTTACGGTTCTTCCCGCCGCGTCGGCCTGCCTGTTGATCGCCTGAAGCCGACTCAGGCGGCCGCGCATCGGTCGATATACGCCGACCGCAAACGGGCGGCGATTGGACCGGGCGCCCCATCGCCGATTTTTCTTCCGTCGATCGCGATAACCGGCGTCACCAGATTCATTGCGGAAGTAATGAACGCTTCCCGGGCCTTGAGCGCTTCCTCGACCGTGAAAGCACGCTCGATGACTTTCATCTGCAGGCTCTCGGCGCAGGCGATGGCCGTTTGGCGCGTTATGCCGCCAAGGATCTCCTCGCCCAGCGGATGGGTGATGAGCTGGCCCTTGTCGTCGACGATCCAGGCGTTTGACGAGGAGCCTTCCGTCACCTTGCCGTTCCTGATGAGCCAGGCCTCGGTCGCGCCGGCGCGCACTGCCGCCTCTTTGGCAAGGCAGTTCGGGAGCAACCCGACCGTCTTGATGTCGACCCGGCCCCAGCGGATGTCAGGCGCAGTAATGACCGAAATGCCCTTCGCGGCCTTGGCGTTCTGCTTTTCGAGATCGATGGGCTTGGCGGTCAGAACCAGCGCCGGCGCGGTGTCGAGCGGCGGAAAGGGGTGATTGCGAGGCGAGACGCCGCGCGTCGCCTGCATGTAGATCATGCAGTCCTTCAGACGATTTTTCTCGATCAGTTTCTTGATAACGATCCGCAGCGCGTTTTCGCTCATCGGCGCGCGGATTTGAAGTTCGGCGAGCGAGCGCGCCCAGCGCTTCAGATGCCCGTCAAGATCCCAGAACCGACCGCCAACATAGAGAACGACCTCATAGATTCCATCGGCGAACTGATAGCCGCGATCCTCGATATGGACGCTGGCGTCTTCGATCGGCGTATAGGCGCCGTTGACATAGGCGATGCGCGGCATTTGAGACCTCAAAAATAGTCGATGCTGACGCGGAACATCTGTTCGACGTCCTTCACATAGTCCTTCAGCGCCATCAGCACCACACGGTCGCCGGGCTTGATGACCGTGTCGGACTTCGGCATCGACACCTTCCCGTCCCGGTAGATCGCGCCGATCATCACGCCCTCGGGAAGCTCCGCCTCCGACAGGGGCTTGTTGACGAGCGGCGAAGTCTCGAGCGCGATCGCGTCGATCAGTTCCGCCTCACCTTCATAAAGCGAGAAGACGCCCTTGATGCGGCCGCGTCGGACATGTTGCAGAATCGTCGAAATCGTCGTCGAACGCGGATCGACATGCCGGTCGATGCCGACAGCTTCAGCGATCGGTCCATAGTCCTGCTCGTTGATGAGGGCCATGGCGCGCCTTGCGCCTTCGCGCTTGGCGACCACACAGGCGAGAATATTGACCTGATCGTTGTTGGTCACGGCGACGATGGTCTCGGTTTCCTCCACGCCGGCCTCGCGCAAGAGAGTGCGATCGAGGCCGTCCCCCTGAAGGACGATGGTTCGTTCAAGCGCCTCGGCGATCTTCTCCGCACGCAAGCGGTCGTTTTCGATGAGACGGATCTTCATCGTACCGAGCTTTTCAAGTCCGGCCGCAACATAAAGCCCGATATTGCCGCCGCCGACGATGATGACCCGACGCGCCTGACGTTCGGCCTGCCCCATGATTTCCAGAGCGCGGGCGACATCGTTCCGGTCGGCGATGAAATAAATAGCATCGCCGGCGTATAGCTGGTCGTCGGCGTGCACGCGCCAGATCCGGCCGTCGCGATTGATGGCGACAATGGTTATCTTGAGATCCGGAAACAGTTCTGCGACCTGGCGCAGCGGCGAATTGAGGATCGGGCAATCCTCCTTCAGCTTGACGCCCACGGCGACCACCTTGCCGTCGACGAACGCCTTCGTTTCGAACGCTCCGGGCGTCGCCATCCGCTGGATGATCGCCTCCGACACCTCCCGCTCCGGCGAAATGATCACGTCTATAGGCATGTGGTCCCGGCCGAAGAGGTCGGAATAACGCGGGTCGAGATAGCCGCTCGCTCGGATGCGCGCGATCTTGGTCGGCACGTTGAAAAGCGTATGCGCGATCTGGCAGGAGATCATGTTGACTTCATCGGAATAGGTGACGGCGATCACCATGTCCGCTTCGCGCGCGCCTGCTTCGAACAGCACGTCAGGGTAGGCGCCGTTGCCGACCACGCCGCGAACGTCGAGCCGGTCCGTGACGGCGCGCACGAGGTCCTTCGACTGGTCGATGATGGTGACGGCGTTGTTCTCCGCGGCTAGGCGCCGCGCGATCCCGGTTCCGACGCGGCCGGCGCCGCAGACGATGATGCGCATCAGATCTTCCTACCGAGTGTCGTCCCGGCCGCGCGGCTCATGCGCTCTCCGCCCGCGGGCCGCCGCCGACGCCGAGCGCCTTCAGTTTCCTGTGCAACGCCGAGCGCTCCATGCCGATAAAGGCCGCCGTCCGGGAGATGTTGCCGCCAAAGCGATTGATCTGGGCGATCAGATATTCACGCTCAAATCGCTCGCGCGCTTCGCGCAGCGGCAGCGCGATGATCTGTTCGAGCCCTTCTCCGGCCGGAATTGACAGGCCGGCGTCGATGATCTCGGCGGGAAGATGTTCGCAGGCGATCTCGCGGCTGCCGTCGCGGCCCATCAGAAGCAGCGTGCGCTCGATCACGTTTCGAAGCTGCCGGACATTGCCCGGCCAGTGATAGGCCTGCAGCGCCGCCATCGCCTCGGCGGACAGAGCGCGTTTCGGGAAGCCTGCGCCGCGCGCGATGCGGTCGATGAAATACGCCGACAGCGCCGGTATGTCGTCACGCCGTTCGGCGAGCGAGGGGGCGGAAACCGGGACCACGTTCAGGCGATGGAACAGGTCCTCGCGAAAACGCCCGTTCGCAGCATCCGCAAGAAGGTCGCGCGACGTGGACGAAACGATGCGCACATCGACGCTGACGGGCGTGTCGCCGCTGACGCGTTTGAAGCGCTGGTCGACAAGAACGCGGAGGATCTTGCCTTGCGTCTCGAGCGGCATGTCGCCGACCTCGTCGAACATCAGCGTGCCGCCATGGGCGCGCTCAAGGAGTCCGATGGCTTTTGGCTTGCCGCCTTCGCCCTCGACGCCGAACAACTCTTCTTCCATGCGCTCGGGCGAAATCGTCGCGGCGCTGACGACGATGAAAGGTCGGTCCGTCCGTGACGACTTCGCGTGGATGAGACGCGCGATCACTTCCTTGCCAGATCCTGACGGTCCGGAAATCAGGACGCGCGAGCGCGAATCCGCCACGCGGTCGATTACGCCGCGCAAGGTGTTGATCGCCGCCGATCCGCCGATGAGTCCCCAGTCGGGGCCCCGCTCGCGCAATTCGACGTTTTCCCGTTTCAGCCTCGTCGCTTCGAGCGCGCGATTGACCGCCAGTACAAGTCGGTCCGCATTGAAGGGCTTTTCGACGAAATCATAGGCGCCCTTCTTGATCGCGGCGACCGCCGTTTCGATCGTTCCGTGGCCGGAGATGATGATGACCGGCAGGTCCGGGTGAACCTTCTTGAGTTCTTCGAGGATCTCGATGCCGTCCTTGGCAGAGTTCTGCAGCCAGACGTCGAGGATCACCAGCGATGGCGCGCGCTCACGCAAGGCTTTCGCGACCGCGTCATAGTTCGCCGCAGTTCGCGGATTGAACCCCTCGTCCTCGAGAATGCCGGAAACGAGATCGCGGATGTCCGCCTCATCGTCGACGACCAGAATATCGATGCTCATGCCTTACCCTTCCCTACGCTACGCCCCTACTCGGCGGCCGTCGCCGCCATCTCCCCGTTGTCCGCCGCATCGAGCGGCAGAACGAATGTGACGACTGCGCCCGTTGGTCCGAGATCGGCGCAGTCGTCGAAACTCAAGTCTCCCTCATGCTCCTCGATAACCTTGCGCACGATCGCGAGACCGAGGCCGGTGCCCTTGGCGCGCGTCGTCATGTAAGGCTCGGTCAGCCTGTGCCGCTCGGCTTTCGGCAAGCCGACCCCGTTGTCGATGATGGAAACAGTCGCAGCGCCGTCCGCCGACTCGAGCCGGACGTGAATGCGGCCAGCCGGACCGTCCCCGCTTGCAAGCCGCGCGCCGATCGACTCGCCGGCGTTTTTCAGGAGGTTGCCTATCGCTTGCGCGATGAGCCGCGCGTCGCACCGGACGACGAGCGGGGTCTCGGGCGTCTCGACCGTGAATTCGATGTCGGGAAGGGCAACCTTTTGCGGGAAGACAGCGCTCCTGACGATTTCGCGCAGGTCCTCCGCCGCGATGACGGGCTTCGGCATGCGCGCAAAGGACGAAAACTCATCCACCATGCGCCCGATGTCGCCGACCTGGCGGATGATCGTCTCTGTGCAGCGTTCGAAGATTTCAGGCGCAGTCTTTATCTCTCCAGCATATTTGCGGCGCAGCCGCTCGGCCGAAAGCTGGATCGGGGTCAGCGGATTCTTGATCTCGTGGGCGATCCGGCGGGCGACGTCGCCCCATGCAGCGGATCGCTGCGCGCTGATGAGTTCGGAAATGTCGTCGAAAGTGACGACATAGCTTCGCGCCCCATCGATTTCGGCGCTGACGATCCGGACGCTGAGGGTCCTGATGCGCCCTTCCCGCTCGACGGTGATCTGGCCGGCGACCTCGGCATGGGGCGGCGTCGCGGCGGCGTCGAAAAGCTCGCTCGCCTCGGGCAATATGTCAGTGAAACTGAGGCCGACCAGATGCGTCAGAGAGCGGTTGAAAAAGTCCGCCGCCGACCGGTTGGCGATGGTTAGCTTGCCGGTCTGCGTGATCCCCACGACGCCTGCCGAGACGCCCGAAAGCACTGCTTCGGTGAACAGGCGGCGTCGATCGAACTGCTTGTTGGTTTCGATCAGATCGTTCCGCTGCGTCTGGAGCTGCGCGGTCATATGGTTCATCGACCGCGCCAGCACCCCGATTTCGCCGTCGTCGCGATAAACCTCAACGCGTGCGCCGAGGTCCCCGGAGGAGACACGGCCGGCCATCTCGATCAGTCGGCCGATCGGCTTGACGATCCGCGTCGCCGCCCACAGCGCGAGCCAGATCGCGGCGAACAGGATGATGACGGCGAGGATGACATAGCCCGCAAGAAAGACGCGCTCGGCGCGAGCGCGGCCGACCTGCGCTTCTTCCCAGTCTTCCTTGACACCGGTGACAGCGGTGAGGCGGCGCGAGGTTTCTTCCTCCATGCGCTGATAGCCGATGAGATAGCCGCCGCCGTAATCCGGAATCTTGTAAATGACCCGGAAGCGCTCATAGCGGCGCTCGTCATTGACGCCGAAACTGCCGGCGCCCGCCGGCTTCGTCGCAAGGTCGGCCATCGTCTGGTGCGAGGGAAGCCGATAGCTGCCCGGGCGAACCTCGGCGCGGATCAGGATGGCGCCTGCGCCGTCAAGAACATAAAGCGCGTCGAGACCGCGAAACTCGGCCTGCGTCAGCAGATATTCACGAAAACCGATCGGCGTTCCTTCAATACCAAGCCCCAGTTCCTCATTGCGGCGGATGTCGAAAGCGATCTGCTTCAGCATCAGCTCCATCTCGGCCCGCTTGTATTCGATGAGTCCGTTGGCAAGATCGCGCGCCGTGTTCTGGTAGCGCTCGATGCGATTGCCGAAGACGTCGTTGAGGCTCGAGCGTAGGATGGTGAACGCGAAAACGAACGCGATGATCGCCGGGATTACAGCGAGCGCGGAAAAGAGAAGGACGAGCTTGAAATGTGTGGCGGAGCCGGCGAGTTGGTTTCGCCTGTTCGACCAGACATGCCAGAGCCGGGCGCCGATCAGCGTCGCAAAGGCGGCGGCGATGACGACGTTGCCGACGATCAGCGCGATGAGAAGCGAACGGTCAGCGGTCTCCACCGCCGGTGACAAAAGGAACCATGCGGTGACGAACGCGACGAGGGCTGCGCCGACGAGCGCCGCGGCGGCGACCGTGTTTGACATCGCCCAGTCGGGCAGCATCTCGCGGGCGCGTCGAAGGGGCCCCGGGGCGTGCCCGGTCCCACGCAGCGGCGTGTCATTCGGTTTGTCCGACGCTTCGCTGATTACGCCCTCGCCACCCGGAAGCGAGGACCCGAAACACGGATCCTCGATTGACCCCGCCAGCGGTTGAACGCCCCCCGGCCCCACTAGCGCGGTGATATTGTTACAATTGTTGCCGGAAATCAACAGAAATGTTGCGCGAATGCCGCAATTGGTTACGCAGCCCACAGATGCGCCTTTGCTGACGCCTCCGCAAAAAAGCGACTGAGCAACGCCAGAACCTCCTCAGGGTCGGTCGATCGACAAATTGCGCCGCGCAAATCGGGGCCCCCGGGCCAGTTCCCGAAGGAAAGCTCAAAGTCCGCATAGGCAGCGAGGTGCTTGCGCGCGACCCGGACGCCGACGCTTTCGCCATAGTGATCGAGCATATCCCGATAGTGGCGCATGGCCGTAGCAGCGCGCTCGGCGATGGGTGGCGGCGTCACGTTCGATGCGCCCGACTTGAGCGCGCTCGCGACCGCGCCCGCGAGCCAGGGTTTTCCGACCGCGGCCCGCCCGATCATAACGCCGTCGGCGCCTGACAGCTCCAGCGCGCGCCGGGCGTCGTTCAGGGTTTCGATGTCGCCGTTGACGAGGACGGGAACCGACACCGCCTCTTTGGTCGCCCGAACGGCCTCCCAGTCAGCGGCGCCCCTGTAGAACTGGTTACGGGTGCGACCATGAACCGTGATGAGCTTCACCCCTGACGCCTCCGCCCGGCGCGCAAGAACGGGCGCATTGAGACAGTCGCGATCCCAGCCCAGCCGCATTTTGAGCGTCACGGGCTTCGACGTCGCCGCCACGGTCGCATCGATCAGGCGCGCCGCGAGATCAGGCTCGCGCATTAGCGCCGAGCCGCAGGCCTTGCCCGTGACCTGACGCGACGGGCACCCCATGTTGATGTCGATGATGTCGGCTCCAGCCGCCTCGGCGAGGAGCGCCCCTTCTGCCATCCAGCGTTCCTCACGCCCTGCAAGCTGGATGACAAACGGGCGGATCGACGGATCACCTTCCGCCCGGCGCAGGACGTCCGGGCGCGCCTTAACCAATTCGGCGCTCGCGACCATTTCCGAGACAACTAGCCCTGCCCCGAACGCCGCGCAGGCGCGCCGGAAGGGCAGGTCTGAAACGCCCGACATCGGCGCGACCGCTACCGGATTGGCGAGGGCAATGGGGCCGATTGCTATCATCGGGGCTTTCGCTAGCGGTGAAAGCGGGCGATGAGAAGCCACGAATTCAAGGAAACTCTGTCACTATGGCCGCAATGGTCACAGCCATCATCGTCGCCGCCGGTCGCGGGGTCAGAGCGGGCAGCGCCGGCCCGAAGCAGTATCGCGACCTCGCTGGCGAAAGTGTGCTGGCGCGCGCGGTGCGGGCCTTTGTCGATCACCCGGCGGTCTCCAAAGCGCGTGTCATCATTCATGCCGATGATGCTGATCTTTATAGGGAATCGATCGTCAGCCTTCGTGATAACCCGAAATTGATGTCGCCCGTCATCGGCGGACGCGAAAGGCAAGACTCTGTCCGGCTCGGCCTCGAAAGTCTCGAGGACGAGCCTCCGGAAATTGTCCTGATCCATGACGCCGCGCGGCCCTTCATCGACGCCGCGACGATTTCGCGTGTCATCGACGCCGCGGTGGCGACAGGCGGGGCGATTGCGGCGCTGCCCGTTTTTGACACCATCAAAAAGGCGGATGGAAACACGCATCCTGCCGTCGAGACAACTGTTTCGCGCGACGGTCTCTGGCGTGCGCAGACCCCGCAGGGGTTTGGTTACCGGTCGATCCTGTCGGCGCATCGCGCCTCCGCCGGCGAGAGGTTGACCGACGACGCCGCGGTCGCCGAGCGGGCCGGGATGAAAGTCAGTCTGGTCGCCGGCTCGCCCGACAATATGAAAATCACGCAGGCGGAAGATTTCGGCATGGCCGAGATCCTCCTTGGACGGAAATTAACGATGGCGGAATTTCGCACGGGGCACGGCTTCGACGTGCACGAATTCGAGGACGGCGACGCAGTCATTCTTTGCGGTGTCGCGGTACCGCATGGCAAGAAGCTAAAAGGCCATTCCGACGCAGACGCCGGCATGCACGCGCTCACTGACGCCATCCTGGGGGCCATCGGCGCCGGCGACATCGGCGATCATTTCCCGCCCTCTGACAGTCGCTGGAAGGGCGCGCCCTCGCGCATATTCCTGGAAAAAGCGCGAGCCCTTGTTGCAGGGAGAGGCGGCGCCGTCGTCCACTGCGACGTCACGCTCATTTGCGAGGCCCCGAAGATCGGCCCGCACCGTGCCGCAATGCGCGCGGCTCTCGCTGAGATCATCGGCATCGCTCCGGAGAGGGTTTCCGTCAAGGCGACGACGACCGAGGAACTCGGCTTCACCGGGCGCCGCGAAGGCATCGCCGCCATGGCGACGGCGACTGTCAGGCTGCCGACAATCGACTGACAATGAANNAACGAACTCATCCGCACCAACGATCTGGCGCTCATCTCTTTTGTCGAAGCGCTGCTGAAGGAGGCGGGGCTCGCCTATCTTGTCGCCGACGCCCATATGAGCGTCCTTGACGGATCGATCGGCGCCCTGCCCCGCCGCATTCTCGTCGAAAGCGATAAGGAGGCGGCGGCGCGCCGCCTTCTTGCCGATGCCGACCTCGCTCTCGAGCTCAGGCCTCAAAAGAAATGACGCAGCCGCACCGCATCTGGGATCTCGCCCAGCGCATCGTCGACAAGGCGGGCGCTGAAGGCATGTTAGTCGCTGCTGCGGAAAGCTGCACTGGCGGCCTCGTCGCTGCCGCCATCACCGACGTGCCGGGCGCCTCTGCCGTCCTCGACCGGGGCTTCATCGTCTATTCGAATGAAGCGAAGGCTGACCTGCTCGGCGTTGCGCCGGCGCTCATCGCGCGCCATGGCGCGGTCAGCGGCGAAGTCGCGCGCGCGATGGCGGCCGGCGCCCTGAAGAATTCGCGGGCCGACATTGCGGTTTCGATCACAGGGGTCGCCGGCCCTTCCGGCGGCAGCGCAACAAAGCCGGTCGGCCTTGTCTGGTTCGGGCTTGCCGTGCGCGGGCGCTCCGTTCGCGTCGAGCAGCGGGTTTTCCCCAATGCAGACCGTAATCTGGTCCGCTTGAGGGCGACGGAGACGGCGCTAGGGCTGTTGCTGAACGGTCTCTAGCGCCCGCTCGCCATAAACTGTGTTCGCGCGCGCGACGAACGCGTCCGACATTTTCAAGAAAGCCTTATCGAAGACCGTTTGCGCGGTCGCCTGCAAGACGAAATTCCTGAACTCGAAGTCAATGAGGAAGTCGATGGTCGACCCGCCTTCCGGCCGGTCTTGGAAGCGCCACTCGTTCCTCAGGGTGCGAAACGGCCCGTCCACGTAGTGGGCTGTGATACTTCCCGCCTCACGGTCGAGCATGACCCGGCTGCGGAAGCGCTCGCGGAACACCCGGTAAGCCACCACCATGTCGGCGAGCAGAGTCTCGTTTCCGCGTTCGACGATTCGCAGCGCGACGCACCAGGGTATGAATTCCGGATAGCGCTCAACATCGGCGACGAGCGCGAACATTTCCGCCGCGCTATAGGCAACCTGCGTCGTAGTCCGCCGCGCTGTCACGCCTTCGCCGCACGCGCTGCCTGAAGCTTCGCAAAATCATCGCCCGCATGATGCGAGGAGCGCGTCAGCGGCGACGCCGACACCATCAGGAAGCCTTTCGCGCGGGCGATCGCCTCAAGGGATGCGAACTCGTCCGGGGTGACGAAGCGATCGACGGCGGCGTGCTTTCGCGTCGGCTGGAGATACTGGCCAATCGTGATGAAATCGACGCCGGCGACGCGCATATCGTCCATCACCTGCATCACCTCTTCCCGCATCTCGCCGAGACCGACCATCAGGCCAGATTTCGTGAATATCGCGGGGTCGCGCTCCTTAACCCTCTGGAGAAGCCGCAGCGACTGGAAGTAGCGGGCGCCGGGGCGGATGCCGAGATAAAGCCGCGGCACGGTTTCGAGATTGTGGTTGAAGACGTCAGGCTTCGAGTCGATGACGATGTCCGCGGCGCCCTCTTTCCGCAGGAAGTCCGGCGTCAGGATCTCGATCGTCGTGCCGGAATTTTCCGCCCGGATCGCGCGCACCACGGCGGCGAAATGCGCCGCGCCGCCGTCGTCGAGGTCGTCGCGATCGACCGAGGTGATGACGACATGGGCAAGGCCCATCGCCTTCACTGCGCTCGCGACCCGCCGCGGCTCGTCCGCATCGAGCGGCGCGGGAATTCCGGTTTTCACGTTGCAGAACGAACACGCGCGCGTGCAGGTGTCGCCCATGATCATCATGGTGGCGTGTTTCTTCGACCAGCATTCGCCGATATTCGGACAGGCCGCCTCTTCGCAGACCGTATGAAGTCCGCGTGCGCGCACGATCTCGCGGGTCTGCGAATAACCCGCCGACCCCGGCGCCTTGACCCTGATCCAGTCAGGCTTGCGCAGCAGCGGCGTATCCGGGCGGTTCTGCTTCTCCGGGTGCCGGGAGGGCGCTTTGTCGATGAGCGTCGTCATGGGGCCCGTCTAGCAGGACCCGGTTCGCTCCGGTAGGCGGCGAAAAGGCCGCCTCAGCAAAGCCGCGCGACCGTGTCGAGGACCTCATCGAAGGGCCGGTGGATCACCGCCCCGTCGAGAGGCTCGCCAAGGGCGATGTTGATCGCCTCCCAGGCGTCGACAGACCGGATCCGTGTGGGATCGGGATTCTGCCGGACAAGTTTTGACGCTTCGGTCGAAAACTTCACGATGTCGCGAGAGACCGGCAGGCGCAGCCAGCGCCAGACGCGGCGGTCAAGCTCGCCGTTGATGTAAGCGTTCCAGCGTTCGTCGCGGTGGTCGCGCTCGATGGTGAAGAACAGCGTGCGGAAATCCCCCGCGTCCGCGAGTACGATTACGCCGTTCTCATGCTCGAAGTATTGCGGCGCTCGCGACAGATTGAGGAACGAGGCTTCCCCGAAGCCGCATTTCAGATCCGCCGCCGCGCGCCGCTTTTCGATCGACCGTTCCTCGAATTCGGCGACAAGGCCCGGCCATTCGCGGCGCCCGACGAGATAAAGCCCCACGCCGGTGACCACGACATAGCTGAGGCCGACTTTCAGGAGGGGCTCCAGTCCGCCTGCATAATAGGCGAACGCCATCACCAGCGGCGCCGTAAACGCGAACGTGGCGGCGAGAGGGCGCCTGAAGCCGATCAGGTCCTCGCGCGCGAAGTCCATGATGTTGTCAACGAATTGCGCGGACTTCTTGAGGCGGACCTCGACAGGGGCTGGAATCGCCACGCGATCGGTGCTGAGCATCGAATTATTCCTCGGAACTGACGAATATCTGCGCTCATAATGAACACGCCGGGTTGCCGCCCGCTTTCCGCGCGCCGATCAATCTTGTGAAAATTTGTGCGGAAATTTCGGAAAAATCAGAGCGTCTCGCGCCAGCGAACGATCTCGACGCCGCGTTCCCGCCCCCGGCGCCAGGCGCTCCGGACGATTCCGAAGAATCGCAAAGTCGGCACGGACAGCGCGAACTCGTCCGGCCAGTTGATCTCGTCAGGAAATTCTATGCGCATGCCGCCGAAGCCACGGTCGCAAATCCGGCAGGGCGCCTCAAACCCCGATGCGAAAATGGCGGTTCCAGCGTTAAAGCCGGCGGCGCGAGGCCAGCGGCGCGTGTCCCCGCCTGTTGCCGGCGCTTCTGCTGCACGCTTGTTTTTAAGTAGTGCCGACATGCGCTTCTCAAGCCGCATTTTTTCGGCCTCGACGCGGCGCGCCTCCTCTGCGGCTTGCGCAGCCTTGCGGGCCTTGCTGGCGGCTGTCTCGAAAAAGGCCATAATCGTGCGTTCTGCGCTCCCCCATCGGAACGCCGCGACAGGATCTGCACGAACCGCGCCGGACGTTAATCGTCCGTTAACGGTAAGCGATAGGTGCGGGACGTCAGAACCAGTAAGATTTGCTGAGCCGCTGGATGAACAGCGGCGTCGATGACGGCCGCATCTCTATCGTCCAGTTGAGCGGCGCGCTCAGCGACGCCGTTGCTGATGTCTCTTCGATCGCGTAGCCCTCGGCCTCGATGCGCACCCAGAGAGTGCCGGTCGACGAGCGCGCCGGGACGCCTGCGCGGATGATAAGGCTGTCGCCCCGCGTCATCAGCTCGCCGCCGGCGTTGCGGAAGAGGTTGTAAGTCTCGCCGGTGTCCTGGTTGTGCAGGCGACCGCGCAAGCTGCCTTTACGGATCATCTGTTCAATGTCGTTCGGCGCGCCGTTCTGGAACACGATCCTCAGTTCGACAACATAGCGCGCCGCCTGCTGCTCTTGCACCTCAATGACGCGCGCTTCGGCGACTTGCGAGGTTTCCGAAAACGTCGCCGACATGATGCCATCATTGCGCAACGCCTCGCGGGAGAATGAAACCGGCTGCAGGTCCTGAAGGGCGCCGCCGTCGATCGACCGCAGGCCGCTGGCGAGATCGGCCGGCACCGCCGTCATCAGCACCGCGAGAAGACCGAATCCCTGCGCGAAAGCGCCCTGCCGCGTGATCGGCTGGAAATAGAAAGTCGATCCGGCCCCAAGGCCGATCAGCCCGACCACGACGACCCACAGCGGGACCTGCCCGAAACCGAGAATATCTCCGACCGTCACCACCCAGCGGTTGATTGTATAGAGGGCTGACGCCTCTCCCTTCTGCTGGTAGTCGGTGACGAGGGCCGCCACGATCCCCGCAGCACTGGCAAGGCCAAAACCTGCCATATCGGCGATGCCGAATTCGCCGGGCGCCTTGATCCCGCGCTTCATCCCGTAAGTGGCCATGACGATCCCCTGTACCTGACCCCGCCCCTGACCTCATTCTTAACGGGTCAGGGTCCTGCGGCCTAGGGCAGGGAAGCCGCACCGGCGGCCTGCTCTGTTCCCGTCAGGCGCCTTTCGCCCAACCCTCGGCTGGACGCCCGCGTCCGAAATCGACGTCGAAAAGATGCTCGAGGCTCGTTCTGGGAAGGCCTCCTTTGACAAGGTCATAGGGCGTAACGTTCACCGATTTCAGGATGGCCCGCTCGATGACGAGGGCGCCCGTCAGCGCTCCCGGCGCGATATCGAGATCGATGACGTTGATGCAGCAAAGGTCCTGTTCAAAGGCCCCAATGGTCTTGAGACCCCCGCCAGTCGCCCAGCCGAGAAGGATCCGATTGACGCCTTCATGGGCGACGATAAGGCCGGTTTTCCAGGCGGCCCCTTTTATGAGCCGCTCGATCGCGCCGGTGATCCGCGCCTCAGCGTCTACGAAGCTTTCGCCATCGGGCAGGAAACGAGCCCCATCAGCGCCGGCGGCGTCGAACGAGAAGGCAAGCCGGGCGGCAAGCTCTTCGCGGCTGGTCGCCGCCAGCCATCCGCTTTTCAGCTCCTCAAGGCCCGCCTCGGCCCTGAGGTCGGGGCCGGTTCTTCCCGCGAGGACAATCGATGCGGTCTCAACTGTCCGCGGCAGGCCGCTATGGACTGCGATATCAAAGGAAATCCCAGCCAGCGCTTCGCGCGCCGCCGCTGCCTGGGCTCGCCCGGTTTCAGTAAGGGGAACCCCCCGAGGATCGGAGAGGCCAGGAGCGAAATAATCGACATGTCCGTGGCGCATCAGATAGATGCGCCGCCTGCCCGTCCCTTGCATGCCGCCTCCCGAAAACGACCCGCTTAGCGGGCCGAATTTCGCCTGTCACCGCTCGCGCCGGCCGAAATCCGGTGTTAGGGTCGTGGTCGGGGAACTGGTGGGACGAGGGGCTCGTCAACGGCTATGAAGTTGCGTCCGCCGCCGATGTTTGCGTGCGCCTTTCTGGTGCTCGCCGGCGTTTACGGCGCTGTCTACAGCGTCACCGTCTGGAGCGATCCCGATGCGGCCGAGAGCCGCTTCGAGGCGCTGCGCAAGGGCGGGTATCCGAGTTTGGCGCAAGCCCATGGCGAGCGCGTGATCGTGCTGCGCGAGCGCGAAGGCGTGAAGGCTGAAGAGCTCGCGCCATTCAAGGCCAAGGTGGCGCAGACGCTCGTCGATGCGCGCCGTTACGCGCGCGGCGCGGCGCTTTATGAACAGGCGCTGGCGTCAGACTGGGCGAAATCTCTCGACGTCATTGATCGGACGATCATCGAGGACCGCCTCGCCCGTGCGCGCCTCCTTTCAAAGGATGTCGCGCGCGCGGCGGCGGTCTATGCGGAATTCCTCGAACTCGCGGGCGATGAAGCCTCGCGCGCCGAAGCCGCGGACGACAAATCACTCGAGTCCTTCTATGCGAGCCTTGTCAGCGCCGCAGGCGTCCTGTTCACCGAGACGCTGAAGCCTACAGGGAACCCAGATTATTTCGCCGGATCGCGTGAAGCGAAATTGTCAGCGGCGAAGGACCTGACATCGCTCGGCGCTTTCTACGCGCTGAAGGATGACGGTCTTTACGCCGCAGCCGGCGTTCTTTCCTCGGCCTTCAAGGTGCGCACCGACATTCTGGGCGCCGATCATCCGGAGACGGTACAGGTCGCGTTGATGCTCGGCCCGGTCTACCAACGCATGGGCCGCCTCACCGACGCCGAGAAGCTCTATCTCGACGCCTTTCACGCGCAGGAAAAAGCCAAAGGCGCGAACAATCCGGAACTGTCACTCTACATCAAGCTGCTCGCCGGGGTTTACGAACAGCAGGGCCGCGCGACAGAAGCGCAGGCGCTCAACGAGCACATGCGTACCTTGTTCCGCGACGCCTTCGGCGCCCAGCGTTATTCAGCCAATCGTGTGCGCGACCGGCGGTTAGACATCGACCGTCCGGTCTCCCAGCAGTTTCCGCTTCCGGCGGACTATGCGCCGTCTGACCTCGTCCCTGCTGCGCGCTACTCGATCCCGCTCTCCAAGAACGCCGAAGTGGAAGAAATGAAATTGCGCCTCGCCGCGGACCCGGATGACGATCCGCGCGAGGAAAACCTGCCCGCAAGGCTCGCCCAGCTCATCTCGCTTTGCCGCTCTGACTCGGGCGAGACGATTTCGCTGCGCTCAGGATACCGGTCCTATGCGACCCAGCGCGAACTTTATGCGCGCATCGGTTCGCTAGGCACGGTGACGCCGGCGGGCGTTTCGGAGCACCAGCTGGGGCTCGTCGCCGACATCGACGTAGCTGGTCGCCTCATGCGCCAGAGCGACCGCGCCTATCAGTGCTTCGAGGAGAACGCGTTCCGCTTCGGCTTCATTCTGTCTTACCCGCCGGGGAACAATTACCTCCCTGGCAAGGACACCTACGAGCCCTGGCACTGGCGTTATGTCGGCATCCGCACTGCGCAGCTTTATCGCGAAGCCGGGCCGCTCAACAAACCGCAGGAATTTCTCGCGGCTCTGCCCTGCTACCAGGAGCGCGCGCAGGCGGGCGGCTTTCCGTCCGCGGGCGAGGCTGATCTTTGCCTTGAAGATGCTACCATCCTCGCCGCGTCGTCAAAGACCGAACCGAAGGCCTCGTCGAAGACGCATGGCGAGGATCCAGCGGCCCGGAAATTGAACAATTTTGGCGGCGGCGGCGGACAATAGCGTAAATCGTCCCTCATCCGGTCGTCGCGCGCGGACCGGCAGGCATGATTAACCACGATACGGCACAGTTTCGCGCGCGGCTCGCATGGGTCGCCGCCGAGGGGCGTTCCGCGCCGCCCGCATTCGCCGAGGCGGCGCGCATAGCCTGCTACGAGATTGTCGGGCCTCAGGCGCGCGCCGATATCGCCGTCGTCGATCTTTACGGCGCTGACCCAGGCGCGCCGGCGGCCGTCGAGGCTGTCGCTTTAGCGCGGCGGCAAGCGCCCGGGGCCGGCCTCATCATCGCCGCTGACGCCGCTGCGTCGTCGGAGCAGCGCCGCAGGATCGCCCGCTATGGCGAGCCAGTGTTTCTGCGCACGAGCGTCGAACCGCTGATCGGAGCGATCCGTGAACGATTGCGGCTCGTTGGTCTCGCCGACGAAACCGGCGACCGTCTAAAGTCGCTGGTCGCCGACGGTCATGCAGTCAGCTTCTCCGCGCCGGCGTCAAATGATGACGGACCCGTCCTGATCGCCGGAAAACCCTCGCCGCTCGCCCTCGCCGCTTCGAATGCGCTGCGTGCCGCAGGACGGCCCTGCGTATCCGTATTCACCGCCGGACAGGCGATGCGCGCCCTCGATCATGACCGCTTCGCGGGCACGGTCTTCATTCCTGCCGATGAGAACGACCTTCTGATCGCGCTTGCCCGGGCGCTGCGCCGGCACCGCGAACATCGCCGCCTGCCGGTCATCATCCTCTCCGCGGATGAGGACCTGCTCGATCGCCGCGCCGCAAAGGACGGGCTTGAAGCGATGGCGGCAAACCGCGTCAACGATGACCTGTCGCGGCGTCTCGAAACAATGACGCGCCGAGCCGCAATGGCGTCGGCGATGCGATCGTTTCTGAAGTCGCCGGCGGGCATGGGCGGCGCCGGGATCGCCGCCAGCGCGCGGCTCTTCGCTCAGCATGCGACGCGGGCGGGGCGCCGCGCCGACGACACCGGGCGTGCGATTTCCTTCGTCGCGCTCGCTTTGACGCCGAAAACGGGACGAGAGGCGCCGGCGCGTGCGACCGTCGATGAAGCATTGCGCACTGCGACACGGCTTGTGCGCGCCGAGGACATGATTGCAAAACTGACGACGACGACGATCATCGTCATGCTCCGCGGCACGACTGGAACGGACGCCGAACGAGTCGCGCGGCGGCTCGAGGGCGTCGTCACCGGCGTTCAGCCGCGCGCGACGCTCGACCTCCTCGAGGTCAGCGCGAGCGCGATCGAACGTGCGCCGGGCCTTGAGCTTGAGCGGGTGATCGCCGGCCTTGTCGCGCAGCTGCGCCAACGCCGGAAAACGGCGGCGCTCGCTTAAGCAGCGGCGGCTGCGATTTCGGCGAGCATCGACAAAATTCTGGCGCAGCCCTTGAGACGGGCTTTTTCATCCGGCCAGTTCTGCTGGAAGACAAGTTTCTGGTCGGGACGCAGCTTGACATCGAGCGGCGTCGTCGAAACGAACTTAACGAGCCCCGCAGGATTGGCGAATTTGTCGTGTCGGAAGGTGACGACGGCGCCCTTCGGCCCGGCGTCGATCTTTCCGGCCCCGGCGCGGCGGCAGAGATCCTTGATCTTCACGATCTCAAGAAGCTGGCCGACCTCCGCGGGCATCGGCCCGAAGCGGTCGACAAGTTCGGCGGCGAACGCCTCGATGTCACGATCTTCACGCAAGTCGCCAAGACGACGGTAAAGCCCCATGCGTACGTTGAGATCGGAGACGTAATCTTCGGGGATCAGCACGGCGATGCCGACATTGATCGACGGCGACCACTGGTCGTCGCCCGCGCCCTCGCCGCCGCGCAACTCAAGCACCGCCTCTTCAAGCATGTGCTGGTAAAGCTCGACGCCGACCTCCTTGACTTGGCCCGACTGTTCCTCACCGAGCAGGTTCCCGGCGCCGCGAATATCGAGATCGTGGCTTGCAAGCGTGAAGCCGGCCCCAAGCGTGTCGAGCGATTGCATCACCTTCAGGCGGCGCTCGGCGGCCGGCGTCAGGGTCTTGCGCGGCGAGGTCGTCAGGTAGGCGTAGGCGCGCAGCTTCGAGCGGCCGACCCGCCCGCGGAGCTGGTAAAGCTGCGCGAGCCCGAACCTGTCCGCATGATGGATGACGATGGTGTTGGCGGTTGGAATATCGAGCCCCGATTCAACAATTGTCGTCGACACGAGCACGTCGAACTTGCCTTCATAGAAGGCGTTCATGATGTCCTCGAGTTCGCCGCCCGCCATCTGGCCGTGCGCGATCTTGAATTTCACTTCCGGAACCTGCTCGGTCAGGAACTCCGCGACGCCGTCGAGATCGCTGATGCGCGGCGCGATATAGAAGCTCTGCCCGCCCCGATAATGCTCCCGCAGCAAGGTCTCGCGCGCGACGATCGGATCAAAAGGACCAACCGTCGTCCTGACCGCAAGCCGGTCGACGGGCGGCGTTGAAATCAGCGACAGGTCCCTGATCCCGCTCATCGCAAGCTGCAGCGTTCGCGGGATCGGCGTGGCCGTCAGCGTCAGGACATGCGTGTCTGCCCGGAACTCTTTCAGGCGCTCCTTGTGCTTGACGCCGAAGTGCTGCTCTTCGTCGACGATCACCATGCCTAGATCGCGGAAGGAAACGGATTTCGACAGCAGGGCGTGCGTGCCGACGACGATGTCGACGGAACCATCCGCGAGCCCGGCCTTCACGCGCGCAGTTTCCTGCGCTGGAATAAGGCGCGAGAGCCCGCCGATCTTGAGCGGGAACCCCCGAAAGCGCTCCATGAAGTTCTTGAGATGCTGGCGCGCAAGCAGCGTCGTCGGCGCTATCACGGCGACCTGGCGGCCGGTCATCGCGACGATGAAAGCCGCGCGAAGCGCCACTTCCGTTTTCCCGAAACCGACGTCGCCGCAAATGAGCCGGTCCATCGGACGGCCCTTTGCGAGGTCTTCGATCACGTCGGCGATGGCGTTTTCCTGATCTTCGGTTTCGGCGTAGGGAAAGCGCGCGCAGAATTCGTCATAGATGCCGGCGGGCGGGCCGATGAGGTCCGTCTGCTTCATCTCGCGCTTGGCGGCGATGGCGATCAGCTGCTCCGCCATCATCCGGATCCGGGCGCGGATGCGGGCTTTGCGGCTCTGCCAGCCCGCTCCGCCCAGCCGATCTAGGGCCGTGTTCGGATCGTCCGATCCGAAACGGGACAACAGGTCGATGTTCTCGACGGGAAGGAAGAGCTTGTCGCCGCCCGCGTATTCAAGCTGAAGGCAGTCATGCGGCGCGCCCTGCACGTCGAGCGCCTTCAGGCCCGCATAACGCGCGACGCCGTGTTCGACATGAACCACGAAATCGCCAACCGACAGACTGGAGGCCTCGGTTAGAAAATTCTCCGCGCGCTTTCGCCGACCGCGACGGACGAGGCGGTCGCCCAGTATATCCTGTTCGGAGATGAACGCCGCGTCCGCCGTCTCGAAGCCTGTTTCAAGGCCGATGAGCGCGGTCGCAAATTTCGCCTTCGCCGACTGCGCCTCCGGCCACGTCGCGAAATGGCCGATTTCCGTTGCGCCATGATCGGCGAGGACGGCGCGCATGCGGTCAGCAGACCTTTCCGTCCAGCAGGCGATGAAGACGCGCTTTTTCTGCGCGATCAGCGCATCGGCGTGCGCCTTGACAGCCTCGAAGACATTGAGGTTCGGCGTCTCGCGTTCCGCGGCGAAGCTGCGAGACACCTTGGCGCCGTAGGAAAAAGCGCGCGCGCCCGAGGGGGCCGAGAAGGGCGTCAGCCAGCGCACCGGTTTTGCGGCGAGCCGGCTCGTCCATTCCTCGACGGGGAGATAAAGCGCGGCAGGCGGAAGCGGGCGATAGGCTGGCGCTGTAAACTCGCTGTTCTTCGGGCGCGCGATCGTGAGATCGTCCGCCCGCGCGGAATAATGATCCTTGATCGCGGCGAAGCGGTCCCCTGCCGCTTCATCGGAGAGATGCTCGAGAATGATCAACCCGTCGGCGACAAAATCGAACAAGGTCGCAGTCTCGGCGTAGAAGAGCGGCAACCAGTGTTCCATGCCCGCGTATTTTCGGCCGGCGCTGACAGCTTCATAAACGGGATCGTCCGTCGCCGCGCCAAAGGCGCTCCGAAACCCGGTGCGAAACCGCGCAACCGTCTCCTCGGTGAGGAGAACTTCGGTCGCCGCAGCGAGGCGCACTGAAGACAACTGCCGCGTCGTGCGCTGACTCGCCGCATCAAAGGCGCGAACCGATTCTAGCGTGTCGCCGAAAAAATCCAGCCTTATCGGTTCTTCAGCGCCCGGGGGAAAGAGATCGACGAGGCCGCCTCGCACCGCGAATTCGCCCGCTTCGCGAACGGTCGAGGCGCGCGAATAGCCGTTCGCCGCCAGATATTGCGTCAGCTTGTCGATCGAAACGCTTTCGCCAGGCTCGGCTGCAAAGCCCGCCCCGGCGATGACATCGCGCGGCGGCGTGCGCTGGATGACGGCGTTGATTGTCGTGAGGAGAATGAGCGGACCGGGCTTGCGCTGGCCGGCCAGCAGCGACAGCGTCGCCATGCGCGCGGCGGACGCCGCCGGAGACGGGGAAACCCGGTCATACGGAAGGCAATCCCAGGCCGGATAGTCCACCTTCGGAACCGACGGCGCAAAGAAGTCCAGCGCCGCGCGCATGTCGGCGGCGCGCCCGGCGTCGCGGGCGATGTAGACGACAAGATTGTCGCGTTGCGTCGCCGCCTCGGCGAGCGCCATGGCCGCCGCGCCGTCGGGCGCCTCATAAACGGTGAAGCTCTCGTCGCTTCGCCAGCCTTCGTCGGCTGCGATCGTCTGCACGCCGGACACGAGCGCCATCGGGATAACCTCAAACGAAAACGCGCGGCCGCCGGATTTGGCGGTCGCGTGACAAGGCCCGGCTGATAGCGCCCGCGGGGGCGCCGTTCAAGGGCGGATGGAGGCGTCGTGGGCGCGCATTTTCTCGATCAGGGCGTGATCGATATTGGCGGGCGGCTCGCTCGCGCCCGTCACCCAGGCGTAAATGTCGTGATCATTGAGGGCGAGGAGCGCCTCGAACGCATCGAGTTCGGCGGCGGACATGTCGGCGAGGGCGGCCGCCGCAAAACCGCCGATAACGATGTCGGCCTCCTTGAAGCCGCGATAGCGGGCCCGGTGGAGAAGCCTTTTCCGGCGGGTGTCGTCAGGGTGGAGAACCATCCGCCGCCTATAGCGGTTTCACGCCGCGCCCGAAACGGGCGATAACGTCCCGCCCATGCGACCCTCGATCCTCAATCCGCTGTTCGCCGACGTCACGGCGCTGAAAGGCGTCGGTCCGCGTATCGCCGCGCTCATCGAGAAGGCGGCAGGGCCGCAAGTGGTCGATCTTCTGTTCACGCGGCCGCAAGGGATCATCGACCGCAGCCGGCGGCCGAAAGTCGCCGACGCCGAAATCGGCTCGATCGCGACGCTTGAAGTGATGGTCGACAGTCACCATCCCTCGCCCGTCGTCAACCGTCCCTATCGCGTCATCTGCTCGGACGAGACCGGCTACCTGACCCTCGTCTTTTTCAATGCGCGCCCCGATTACCTGTTGCGTACGCTGCCGGTTGGCGCGCGCCGGATCGTGTCGGGGCGAATCGACGAATTCAGCGGCGCCCGGCAGATGGCGCATCCCGATCACATCGCCGATCCGGCGGACAGCGCCGCGCTGCCGCTGTTTGAGCCCGTCTATCCGCTGACCGCCGGGCTTTCGGCTGCGGTCATGAGGAAAGCCGTAGCGGCAGCTCTCACGCGCGCCCCCGCCCTTCCCGAATGGCAGGACGCCGAGTGGCTGAAGAAGAACCAATGGCCTTCATGGATCGAGGCGCTGAAGGCGGCGCACAGTCCGGTTACGCCCGAAGATCTCGGCGCCGGGTCGCCGGCGATCGCGCGTCTTGCGTTCGACGAACTCCTCGCCAACCAGCTCGCCCTCGCGCTCATCCGGAAGGCACGGCGTAAGGCTTCGGGCCGCAGTTTTCCGCCGAAGGGCGATCTCGTCGCGCACGGCTTCAAGGCGCTCCCCTTCACGCTGACGCCGGCGCAGAACGAGGCGCTGCGCGAGATCATGGCCGATCTGAAGGCGCCCGATCGAATGGTTCGCCTTGTGCAGGGCGATGTCGGCTCGGGCAAAACGGTCGTGGCGTTTCTTGCGATGTTGCGTGTCATCGAAAACGGCGCGCAGGCGGCCTTGCTCGCGCCGACGGAGATTCTCGCCCGCCAGCATGTCGAGACGCTCGGCCCGCTCGCCGAAAAGCTCGGGGTTCGGCTCGATCTCATGACCGGGCGCGACAAGGGACAGGCGCGCGCGCGAAAACGCGCCGACGCCGCCAGCGGTGCGACGCAAATCGTCATCGGCACCCACGCGCTCTTTCAGGAGGATGTCGCCTTCGCCGATCTCGGTCTCGTCGTCATTGATGAGCAACACCGCTTCGGCGTCAGGGAGCGCGCTGCGCTCGCCGAAAAGGGAAAGTCTGCCGATCTCATCGTCATGACAGCGACGCCTATCCCTCGCACGCTGGCGCTCACCGCCTATGGGGACATGGACGCGACAGCGATCCGGGAAAAGCCGCCGGGGAGAAAGCCGGTCGAAACCCGAGCGCTTCCCCTGGAACGACTCGATGAAGTCGTCGCTGCGATGGGACGGCTGATCGCGAAGGGCGACCAGGCCTATTGGGTGTGTCCGCTCGTCGAGGAGTCCGAGTTCGTTCCGATGACGGCGGCGGAAGAACGCTTTCAGCATCTCCATGGTCTCTTTGGCGAGCGTGTCGGCCTCGTCCACGGCAAGATGGCGCCGGCCGAAAAAGACGCTGTGATGGAGCGCTTTCATACAGGCGCGCTGGCGCTGCTCATCGCGACAACCGTCATCGAAGTCGGCGTCAACGCGCCGAACGCAGTCGCCATGGTCATCGAGCATGCGGAGCGCTTCGGTCTTGCGCAGCTCCATCAGTTGCGCGGGCGCGTCGGGCGCGGCGACAAGCCGGCGAGCTGCATCCTCCTTTACAAGGGACCGCTAGGCGAAACGGCGTCAGCGCGCCTCAAGATCCTGCGCGAGACCGAGGACGGCTTTCGCATCGCCGAAGAAGACCTTCGCCTGCGCGGGGCCGGCGACCTCCTTGGGTCGGCGCAATCGGGATTGCCGCGGCTTCTTTTCGCCGATTACGGCGCTCATGGCGATTTGCTGATGGCGGCGCGAGACGACGCGGCGATGATCGTCGAGCGAGATCCTAAGCTCGAGAGCGCGCGCGGAGAGGCGTTGCGCACGCTCCTTTATCTCTTCCGGCGCGATGACGCGATCCGGCTGCTGCGAGCCGGGTGAGGCTTATTTTCCGCCGAAGCGCTGCAGAAGCGAGCGGCGGTCGCCCGCGGCCTGTTCGGCCATTTGCTCGAGCCTTTTCACCGCGTCGTCGGGCGCGGAGAATTCCGGGACGACGAGGCCGAGCGAGAAGACGACCTTGGCGGCGTCCTCGATCGACATCGTCAGCGGCGTTAAGTCTTTGCGCGGCAGATAGATGAGAAAACCGGAGGTCGGGTTCGGCACCGTCGGCACGAACACGCCGATGAAATCCTGTTCAACGCCGTTGAGGCGATGGCGCACTTCTCCGCTCGCGTCGCCGACGACGAAGGCCATCGCCCAAAGGCCCTTGCGCGGATACTCGACAAGTCCGACTTCCTTGAACGACCGCGCGGATTTCTGGAGCGCCGTTTCAAACACATTCTTGAAAAACCGGTGCAGGTTCCTGATCACCGGCATTGAATCGAGCAGCTTTTCGCCCGTGCGGATCATCGTCTGCCCGAAGAAGTTCTTCGCGAACGCGCCTAGCGCCACAAGGGCGATGATGGCGACGAGGAGGCCAAAGCCGGGAATCGCCTGCGTGATGGTTTCGAGCCGGCTGTCGCCCGCGGGCAGCAGCATGCGCACGAAGCCGTCGAGCTGCTTCATCGGAGAGGTGATGAACCAGTAGACGATATAGACCGTGATCGCCATCGGCGCGGCGACGACGACGCCGGCGATAAAGCTCGACCGCAGCCCGGAGAGAAGCCCTTGCTTCTGCGGTCGGATCAGGGGCGCTTCAATCGGGCTTTTCGGTGCGGATTTTTCCTCGGTCTCGGACATGCTTTTTTCGTACTGGTTGTCGTCTTGACGGTTCCCATATCAGGGCGCTCCGGGGCGCGGCAATTCATTCCCCGGTCAATTCGCGGTTTATCCCTCTCGTTTGATCGAATATGGTCCAAACGGCAGCGATTCTTCGGCGTAACGTCTTGACCAAACGAAAACGGCTTCCGGCAGGTTGGATCTTTGCGGGAATCTTCACGGCGATCGTTCTGGCCGCCGGGGTCGCTTTTCAAGACGGCATTTTCCGGTTCGTGATGACGCCGCGGACGCCGTTCCAGATCACCACGCCTCCGCCAGCCCCGGAATACGGCGCTCGCGGGGCCTGGCTCCTCTGGGCGGAGACGCCGTCGAAATCGGTCGATGTCTTTTATGTGCACTCGACCACCTATTACCGCCGTCGGCGCTGGAATGCGCCAATCAACCATGACGATGCCGACGCGAAGCGGCGGGCGATTGCGGCCCCCAACGAAGCCGGGCCTTTTCTCGCGGTCGGCGACGTCTACGGGCCGCGCTACCGCGAGGCGACGGTTTTCTCGCTGTTCACGCACAAATATGACGCGCTCGCCGCGCAGGAACTCGCCTTCGAAGACGTGAGGCGCGCGTTCGAGGTCTTTCTTAAGGCGCGCGATCCCGAAAAGCCGCTGATCCTTGCAGGCTATGGGCAAGGCGGACTTCATGTCCTCGGTCTCTTGCGCGGCTATTTTCAGGGCGAGTCCAATCCGCTGCGCCATCGCCTTGCCGCCGTTTACGTCATCGGATTCCCGACGCCGAGATCATTTATCGAACAGCTTTCCCCGCCCTTTCCGGTCTGCGAAGGGCCGAAGAGCGTGCGCTGCCTCGTCTCTTATGTCGATTTAGAACCCCGGTTCGACGAGGAGATGGCGCGCGCGCGTCGCCGGACGCTCGTCTGGGATTCCAAAGGCAATCTTGACTCGGTTTCCGGAGACGATCTCGTGTGCGTCAACCCGCTGTCATGGTCCCAATCCGAGGTTTACCAGCCGGCGTCTAACCACGTCGGCGCGGCCTCCGCGACCGGCGTCGGGTTCGGGGCGCGGCCGCCGAAAATCGCGCGCGCGCTCGGGGCGCGCTGCGAACGCGGCATTCTTGTTGTCGACGAGCCCCGACAAGCCTACCTCCGTCGAAGCGCGTGGTTCGGCGCCAAATGGAAAGCGCAGCCGTTCAATTTGTTCTATTTCGACCTAGAGGCGAACGCGGCCCTGCGGTCTTTGACCCTCGTCGAACGCCTCAAGAGCGATCCGGAGATCCTCGCGCCCATCAGCGAAACGGTTGACGTCATCGACAGCCCGGTGAACAAGGTCCCGGATTAACACGCCTTGGAAAACGGGGAGCGCATGCGCGCGAAGATCAGAAAAGTCGTCATTCCGGTGGCCGGTCTCGGCACGCGCGTTTTGCCGGCGACGAAATCAATCCCCAAGGAACTGCTTCCTGTCGTCGATCGTCCCCTGATCGATTATGTCGTTGCCGAAGCGCGCGATGCAGGGATCGAACATGTCATTCTCGTCACGGGTCGCGGCAAGGGCGCCATAGAGGATTATTTCGATCATTCCTTCGAACTCGAGACGACGCTGAAGGCTAAAAACAAGAACGACATCCTTGCGAGCGTGGAAGCCGTCATTCCGCGCGCCGGCGAGCTTTCCTACACCCGGCAGCAGGCGCCCCTGGGGCTCGGTCACGCAGTCTGGTGTGCGCGCGATATAGTCGGCGACGAGCCATTCGCCGTCTCTCTCCCCGACGAGATTGTCCCCTCCCGCCCCGGCTTCCTGCGCCAGATGGTGGATGCCTTTGAAACGGTCGGCGGGAACCTCGTCGCGGTTGAGGAAGTGCCGAAGGACGAGACGTCGAAATACGGCGTCATCGCTCCGAAAGCGCGTAAGGGAAGTCTCATCGAAATGACGGGCATGGTCGAAAAGCCGAAGCCCGAAGCCGCGCCCTCCAATTTCCGCATCATCGGACGCTATGTGCTCCAGCCGTCGATTTTCCGTCTTCTTGAAACGCAAGGCGCAGGCGCGGGCGGCGAAATCCAGCTCACCGACGCGATGAACCGGCTCAACGCCGCCGAAACATTCCACGCGTGCTTGTGCTCAGGCGTCATCCACGATTGCGGCTCGAAGCTCGGCTGGCTGATGGCGAATATCGATCTCGGCCTCCAATCGCCTGAATTCGGCGCAGCGTTGGGCGATTTTGTCAGGCGGCGGCTTTTCTGACCGTTGCGCCGCATCATTACTGAAAAAACTAAAAGTCTCGCAGGCCGCAAGACCCCATATTAGGAGCCCGCGCCCATCTTTCACGGATGGGCCGAAGGGAGAAATATCGAGTGTTCCGGCCGCGCCGGCGCGCCTATCTCGGGCGGCCGAAGGCGCTGCTGTCGCCTGGAACCTGGGCGTTCGGCTTTGCGGGGATCGCTTTCGGCGTCGCCTTGAACGCTTACTGGCCTCCGGCTGCGTCGGTCGCCGCGCTCAGCCTCCCGCCGCCCGCAGAAGAAGTCACGATCGCCGAAAGGCCGAAACCTGTTGAGGCCTTCCGGCCTTCGCCGGTCGCCGCGAGACCCGCCGCGCCGGACGCGGAAAGTCCTCTGGCTACGGAGGAACTGGCGCTTCATGCCGGCGCGGTGTCAAGGGTCGTCGACGGGGACACCTTCTATCTTAACGGCGTCAAGACACGCATCCGCCTCTGGGGCGTCGATGCGCCGGAAAAGGACGAGCCTGGCGGCGACGAGGCCACCGAGGCGTTGGCGACGCTCGTCGCTGGGCGCGAACTCGCCTGCGAAGAGCGCGATCGCGACCGCTACGCGCGCATTGTCGCGCGCTGTCTCCTCGATGACGGACGCGACCTCGGACGGATCCTGATCGAAATCGGCGCAGCGACGGAAATGCTGCGTTTTTCCGGCGGTTATTACGGCGGCTGAAAGCGCTTTGCGCCGGCGGCGCACCGGCGCTAAAACGCTTCCGCCCCGCCCGGAGACCGCCAATGACCCGCGCCGCCCTCATCATGCTTGCCGCTCTTGCCGCCGCCGCTTGCGGAAAAGCGGACAAACCGAAGGCGACAGCAGCGCCGAAGGCGGACCTCGCTGCGGAACCGCTCGCGCCTGCGACCTGGAACGGCGTTGCAGGCAGGTTCATCGACGCCGCCGGCAAGCAGGTGGGCGAGGCCGTCGTCGCCGACGCCAAAGACGGCGTTCTTCTGCGCATCAGGATCGAAGGACTGACACCGGGCTGGCATGGCGCGCATATCCACATGACGGGGACCTGCGAGGATGCTTCGTCGGGGTTCAAGGCGTCCGGCTCGCATTTCGATCCCGAAAATCACGAGCATGGTCTTGAAAACCCCGCCGGGTCGGAGCGCGGCGACCTGCCTAACATTTACGCTGGCGCTGACGGGCGCGCGACGGTCGAGTTCTACCGCGCGAATGTGCATCTCAATCCGTCCGAGGAGCAGGCGGCGAGCGAGAACGGGCCGTTCCCGCTGCTTGACGACGACGGCTTCGCGATCATCATCCACGCAAACGCCGACGACCACACGACGCAACCTATCGGCGGCGCCGGCGAGCGCGTCGCCTGCGCCGCGTTCAAGGGCTAGACCTCTTGGATCGGCGACAGTTCGTGGCGGCGACCGGCGCTGTTCTTACGGCGCCGACTTTTGCGCACGCCTCTCGAGACCGGATCGTGACCTGGGCGCCGCTGACCGACATGCCCTTCGCAGCGCAGGAGATCTATCCTGCGGCGTTTTACTGCGGCGGCGAGCCCGTGATCGTTGTCGCCTGCGGGATCACGGCGGGCGATGGCGGCCGGCTCGGCGTCACGGATGCATGCGCCTATTACGTCCCCGTCGCCGACATCTGGAACCTCGCTGCGACGTTGCCCGCGCCGCGCCACCATCTGGCGCTCGCCTCGACGAAAGAGGCGCTCTTCGCCGTCGGCGGCTTCGCCGCGGATCTTGAAGGCCAGTGGCGCATGCAGCGGAGCGTCTGGCGCATAGACGATCTCAACCGCGAGGCATGGCGTCCCGTCGCGCCGCTGCCGGCGCCGCAGGCCGAAGCGGTGACGCTGGAGCTTGGGGGCGCGATCCACATGATCGGCGGGCGCACGCCGAAATCTGATCGCAATCAGGACTGGCGGGATCAGGGCGACACCAGCGCACACTGGCGCTACGATCCGGCTGCAGACGAATGGGAGGCTCGCGCACCCCTGCCCGTTCCGAGGAACAGCGCTGCGGGCGCCGTGCTCGGCGGCGAACTTTTCGTCATCAGCGGCCGCACGGTCGCAAACGGCAACACGCCCGTTTGCCATGCTTATGATCCTCAAGCGGATAAATGGCGTGAAACAGCCCCTTTGCCGCAACCGCTCGACGACAAGGTCCCCCGCGGCCAAGGCGGTCTCGCCGCGGCTGCGCTAGACGGGTCGATATACGCTTTCGGCGGGGAATGGTTTGGCGCCGACGGTAGCGCCGGCGTCTATCCGGATGCTTTTTCTTACAATCCGAAAACCGATCGCTGGCGCCGCGAGCCCAGCATGGCGCGTCCGCGCCATGGCCTCGGCGCAGTCACTCTCGGCGCAGCGATCTACGCAGTCGGCGGCGCAACCGGCCCGAGCGCCAGCGGAACCTCGGCCTTCGCCGATTGCTTGAAGACTGGCTAGCGCATGACCGCTCCCGAACTCCCGATCCTCAATCGCACTGGCGCTGTCATCAAGGCGGCGACGGCCGCAAATTTCGCCGCGCTCGGGTACGGAGGCGTCGCCGGGGCCCCTATTCACGTCGGCGCGCCCTTCGGTGCGCTCAGGACAAATCAGTCGCGCTGACTCGAACCGACCATCATGCAAAGCATCGCACTTTTAGGCCTCGGCGCCATGGGAACCGTGATGGGGCAGCGATGGCGCGCCGCCGGATTTCCTCTCCGCGTTTACAATCGCACGCCGTCAAGGGCGGCCGCGCTCGCCGATGCCGGCGCGGTTGTTGCGTCGACGCCGCGGGAAGCCGCAAGCGGCGCTGATGTCGTCATTTCCATGGTCGCCGATGACGACGCCTCCCGCGCGATTTGGTTCGGCCCCGAAGGCGCCTTAGCCGGATTGAAAGCGGGGGCCGTCGCTGTTGAGCAAAGCACGTTGTCGCCCGCCTTCATTCGCGAACTGGCGGCCGCGGCTGCGGCGAAAGACGCAAGCTTCCTCGACGCACCGGTTGGCGGCGGGCCGACATTCGCGACTGAGGGCCGGCTCGTTGTGTTCGCCGGCGGCGAGGCGGCGGCGCTCGACAAGGTCCGCCCCGTGCTGGCCGCCATTGCGGCGCGGATCGAACATATCGGCGGCGTCGGCGCCGGCGTGACGTGGAAGCTCATCAACTACATGATTGCGGGCGCGCAGGTCGCGAGCCTCGCGGAGGCGCTTGCGCTCGCACGGCGCGCGGGCATTTCGTACGAGCGCGCCGGCGATCTCATCCGCCAGGGCGCGGTTGCGAGTCCTGTCATCGTCTCCAAGCTGCCGCGCATGGTCGAGGGCCGCTTTGATGATGCGGAGGCGGCGCTGCGCCTCGTCGCCAAGGACCAGCGCTACACGCTCGATCTTGCGCGCGCGCTGGGCGCTGACCTTGATATCTTGCCCGCGGTCGTAAGCCTTTTCTCCCGCGCCGAGCAGCAAGGTCTCGGCGATTTCGACGTCGCTGCGATCGTCGGGGCGGTCGGTGCGACTGACGGGAAAAAGATTTAGAAGCGACGACCTTCGCGCGCGGCGGACGCTAGCAGCAGAGCGCCGACGACGCCGGAATCATCGCCGAGAGCGGGCTGCATGATAAGATTTTGGAGGTCGCCGCAGAGCGGCGCCGCTTCGATATAGCCGTTAAGGAGCGCACGCGTTTGCCGGCGAACAGCGTCGCGGAGGCCGGGCGTCTTCATTACGCCGCCGCCGAGCACGATGCGATCCGGCATGTGCGCCAGAATGATGGTCAGGCATAACTGGCCGAGATAGCCGGCGATAAGCGCAACCTCTTCAGGGCCAAGCGCGCTCAGCGGCTTGCCCCAGCGGCTCATGATCGCGGTCCCGCTCGCAAGGCCCTCAAGACAGGGGCCGTGAAACGAACAGCTTCCCGCAAAAGGATCGCGCCTTTCGTCGCGCGCAGGCCTGATATGGCCCATTTCGAAGTGATGCATTCCCGGAAGCGTCCGGCCGCCCCGAACGATGCCGACGCCGACGCCGGTCCCGACCGTCGCATAGGCAAGGTTGGCGACCCCCTGTCCTGTCGTCGCCCGCCATTCGGCAAGCGCCGCGCTGTTCACGTCGGTATCGACACCGACCGGGCAGTTGAACGGGGAGAGAGCAGCGCGGAAATCAGCGCCCGCCCATCCGGTTTTCGGCGTCGCCAGGATTCGGCCATAGGCGGGCGAGCCCGGGTTGACCTCGACGGGACCGAAACTCGCCACGCCGATCGCGGCGAGCGGCGCATGGTCTTGGAAGAACCTGCGGATGGCGGCGAAAGTTTCAGCGGGGCTCGCCGTTGGAATTTCGGCGCAGGCAAGGATCGCCTCGGGTTCGTGCGCGACCGCAAGCACCGTCTTTGTGCCGCCGGCCTCTATCCCGCCGAGCATCGCTTCTCGTCTCCGCGCCGGTTCTTCAATGCGTGTCGATCGGCAGGCAGTCGCCGCTGACGGGATTGCCGACGACCTGCCGGCTCATCCACGCCTCGACCGCAGCGCGGCATTCGGCTTCGCTCTCATAGCTGCCAATGATCTCGGGTTCGCTGGTCGGTCCCGGCGCCAGATAGCCATGTGCGGCCCAGCGCAGTCCGGTTACGCCTGACGATCCGCCCTGCGTTGCGCAGGCTGAAACGGCGGCGGCGAACGCCAGCACGAACCAAAGATGACGTCGCTTGGCTTGCATGATGGAGAGTTTAGTCCGGCCCGGATCACCGATCCACAGTTTTGCAGTGAAAGGCCCCGCGCGAACCGCACCGGCCGCAATTGACGCAATGCAAAATCGCAGCGACTGACCGCGGAAAGCGAGAACTGAACGCTTTTGCAATAGACGCTGTCTCGCTTGCGGAACAAAAAACCCGACGCTTGCGCGCCGGGTTCTTAAGACTTGCGCCCTTGAAGAGCGAAATGGGCGGAGCGACGCTCCCAAGATCGTCTGGCTCGCCTTTATTCGGCTGGTTCCGGACGATCGACCCTGGTTACTCTGCCGCGATACTCAATCTTGCGGCATTTCGGCGTTCAGGGACGCAACGTAACGCCTGAAGAAAGGAGCCTTAGGCCGCCTTCTTCTTGCGGCGAGCCTTCCGGCGCTTTTTCGCCGGAGCGGCTTTAGTGGCCTTGCGCTTCGTTGCCTTGCGCTTCGTGGCCTTGCGCTTGGTCGTGCGCTTGGCCGCTTTCTTGGCCGTCTTTCTCTTGGCTTTCCGTTTGACCGCCATGGTCTTTCCTCCGAGTAGCTACGGAAGCACGAACGCTAAATGAATTTGCTAAAAAAGTATTCAACCATTCGCGCGCGAAGTGCATTAGCGCGTTCGATTCTGGAAAATTTGTGCGCTTTTTTGAGTCGAGTGACTTAAAAATGCATCACGAATCGCTTCGCGATGCATTTTTCGGACTCGATTTTGCGAATTTCGCAGCGAACGATTCGATTTTCGAATCAGACTCAGCGCGCGCTCAGAACGGAATCTCGTCGTCGAGATCGTAAGATTGACCGCCGCCCGATCCGCCGTCGCGCGCGCCAGCGCCGCTGTACTCGACGCTGCCGCCGCCTTCGCGCCGTCCGTCGAGCATCGTCAGCGCCGAGTTGTAGTTCTGGAGCACGACTTCGGTCGTGTATTTCTCGGCGCCGCTCTGGTCGGTCCATTTGCGGGTCTGGAGCTGGCCCTCGACGTAAACCTTGGCGCCCTTCTTCAGATACTGCTCGGCGACACGCGCGAGCCCCTCATTGAAGATGACGACCCGGTGCCACTCGGTTTTCTCCCGCCGCTCGCCGGTGTTCTTGTCGCGCCAGGTGTCGGAGGTCGCCACCGAGAGGTTCACGATCGACTTGCCGTCCTGGGTTTTGCGCACCTCCGGATCCTTGCCGAGATTGCCGACGAGAATGACCTTGTTGACGCTGCCAGCCATGGAAAATCTCCGTTGAAAATGCCCGCGGACTGAAGACTTGTCCGGGATTCGGGGCCGCCGCGGCAGGGTCCTTTTCCCCAGCGGAAAACCGCGTTCCGGCACAAATGTTCACATCCTGTTCTTGCTGTCAACGCGGGATTTCGTGTAAGCGCCGTTGCAGTCTTCATCCGGCGAAAGCGCCGCCATCGTAAGCATTTTCATGTCCCTCAAATCGATCCGCGTCGTCGGCGCCCGCGAACATAATCTGAAGAATGTCACGCTCGAGATCCCGCGCGACAAGCTCGTCGTGATGACGGGGCTTTCAGGCTCGGGCAAATCCTCGCTCGCTTTCGACACGATCTACGCGGAGGGGCAGCGCCGCTATGTCGAAAGCCTCTCGGCCTATGCGCGCCAGTTCCTCGAGCTGATGCAAAAGCCCGACGTCGACCAGATCGAGGGGCTCAGCCCCGCGATCTCGATCGAGCAGAAAACGACGAGCCGCAACCCGCGCTCGACCGTCGGCACTGTGACCGAGATCTACGACTACATGCGCCTCCTGTGGGCGCGGATCGGCGTGCCCTATTCGCCGGCGACCGGACTGCCGATCGCCTCTCAGACGGTGTCCGAAATGGTCGACCGGCTGATGACCGAGTCGGAAGGATCCCGTTTCTATCTGCTCGCGCCGATGATCCGGGCGCGCAAGGGCGAGTACCGGAAGGAGCTTGCCGACCTCCAGAAGAAGGGGTTCCAGCGCGTCAAGGTCGACGGGACCTATTACGAGATCGCGGAAGCGCCCGCGCTCAACAAGAAGCTGAAGCACGACATCGACGTCGTCGTCGACCGTGTCATCATCAAGAAGGGCATGGAAAGCCGCCTTGCCGAGAGCTTCGAGACCGCCCTCGCCCTCGCCGACGGCATCGCGATCGCGGAAAGCGCCGAGGCCAAAGCCGGCGCAGAACCCCAACGCACGGTCTTCTCCGCCAAATTCGCTTGCCCGGTCTCCGGCTTCACCATCGACGAGATCGAACCGCGGCTTTTCTCCTTCAACGCGCCGGCGGGCGCCTGCCCCAAATGCGACGGGCTCGGCACCGAAATGGTGTTCGACGAAGACCTGGTCATTCCCGATCACGCCCTGCCGCTCAACAAGGGCGCGATCGCGCCCTGGGCGAAGGGGCAGTCGCCCTATTACATGCAGACGCTCGAAGCGCTCGCCCGCCAGTACAAATTCAAGATCACGGCGAGATGGTCGGACCTCAAGGCGGACCAGAAGAACGTCATCCTCTACGGCACCGGCGAGGAGGATGTCGCCTTCGTCTATCAGGACGGCGCGCGGAAGTTCGAAACGGTGAAGCCCTTCGAGGGTGTTATCCCCAACCTCGAACGCCGCTTCCGCGAGACCGATAGCGCCTGGGTGCGCGAGGAGATGTCGCGCTTCCAGGCGGTCACCCATTGCGAGGCCTGCAACGGCCAGCGGCTGAAGCCAGAAGCGCTCGCGGTGAAAATCGGCGGCAAGAACATTTCCGAGGCCTGCGAGCTGTCTATCAAGGCGGCGAACCGCTGGTTCATCGAGCTTGAAAAAGTCCTTTCAAAAAAGGAAATGGAGATAGCCGCGCGGGTGTTGAAGGAGATCCGCGAGCGCCTCCACTTCCTTAACAATGTCGGGCTCGATTATCTGACGCTCGCGCGCGCGTCGGGCACGCTGTCGGGCGGGGAAAGCCAGCGCATCCGCCTCGCCTCACAGATCGGGTCGGGCCTGACCGGCGTTCTTTACGTCCTCGATGAGCCGTCGATCGGCCTCCACCAGCGCGACAATGAACGCCTGCTCGAGACGCTGAAGCGCCTGCGCGATCTCGGCAATTCCGTGCTCGTCGTCGAACACGATGAGGACGCGATCCGCACCGCCGACCATGTCGTCGATATCGGGCCCGGCGCCGGGGTCCATGGCGGAAAGATCATCGCCGAGGGCGATGTTGCGGCGATCATGCGCACGCCCGCCTCGATCACCGGCGACTATCTCGCCGGCCGGCGCGAGGTGCCGGTGCCCGCGAACCGGCGACCCATAAACCGCAAGAAGACGCTGAAGATCGTCGGCGCGCGCGAGAACAATCTCAAAAATGTCACCGCCGAAATTCCGATCGGCCTCCTCACCTGCGTCACCGGCGTTTCCGGCGGCGGCAAGTCGACGCTCGTGATCGAGACGCTTTATAACGCCGCCTCGCGCAAGCTCTACAATTCCAAGGACGCCCCCGGCGCGCATGACCGCATCGACGGCCTCGAGGAGTTCGACAAAGTCATCGACATCGACCAGTCGCCGATCGGCCGCACGCCGCGCTCGAACCCCGCCACCTACACCGGCGCCTTCACGCCGATCCGCGACTGGTTCGCGGGCCTGCCGGAGTCAAAGGCGCGCGGCTACCAGCCGGGGCGCTTCTCCTTCAACGTGAAGGGCGGGCGCTGCGAGGCCTGCCAGGGCGACGGCGTCATCAAGATCGAGATGCACTTCCTGCCCGACGTCTACGTCACCTGCGACGTCTGCAAGGGCAAGCGCTACAACCGCGAAACGCTGGAAGTGAAGTTCAAGGACAAGTCGATCGCGGACGTGCTCGACATGACGGTCGAGGAAGGCGCCGAATTCTTCAAGGCGGTGCCGTCGATCCGCGAAAAGCTCGACACGCTCAACCGCGTCGGCCTCTCCTACATTCATATCGGCCAGCAGGCGACAACGCTGTCGGGCGGCGAGGCGCAGCGCATCAAGCTCGCCAAGGAGCTGTCAAAGCGCGCGACGGGCCGCACGCTTTATATCCTGGACGAGCCGACCACGGGATTGCACTTTGAAGACGTCAGGAAGCTCATGGAGGTCATCCAGGAGCTTGCCGACAGCGGCAACACCGTCGTCATCATCGAGCATAATCTCGACGTCATCAAACAGGCCGACTGGATCATCGACCTCGGCCCCGAAGGCGGCGACGGCGGCGGCGAGATCGTCGCGAGCGGCACGCCGGAGGACGTGGCGAAGGTCAGCGCGAGTTACACGGGGAAGTTCCTTAAGGGCGTGCTGGCGCGCGGGGGGAAGGCAAAGGGGAAACGGGTGGCGTGAAAAAAAAGGAAGTGATGCGCAATGGAAGAAACAAAACTCCCTTGGATTGATGAAGAAGCAATCGCATCGGCGCATCCAACCTTATTCCATTACACCAACTTCATAAATCTGGGGTCGATCTTAGATAGCGGCGGTTTGTTTGCGTCACCTTACACCGAGACAAACGATCGCGAAGAATTTCTTGCGGCAAAAAGCATTTTATGTCCGCTCATCGCGGATCGAGCGAAGGCCTATTTGCGTACCGAACATCCGGAATTCATAGAAGCGGTCTTGCGTGAGGGCGACGATCCAGATGAAATCGTCGAGAAAGATGCTGCGATATTCTACGACGCTGGCTTGCGCACAAATGCGTTCAAACCTCATTTAACATGCTTTTCAGCACATAATGAGACACACCATAAGTCAAACGGCTTGCTGTCGATGTGGCGCTCATATTGCAGCGCAAATAATGGGATCGCGCTTGGATTTGATACGAGCCGGCTCATAAGAAAAACCGAAGAACTGACGTCAACAAAGAAGTTCGCGGCTATATTTCTCGATTTCGCCGCATACGGCTCTGGCGATCCTCAGCTCCAAGATAGGCTCGCCGATTCTGACGACGTCATTGAGATGTATTTTAAATTCATTTCTAACCAAATTAGACACGAAAAGCCGCACTTAAATCCAAGGGCGCTACTCAAGCTGCTTGTCTTAATGACAAGCGTAAAGCACTCGGACTTTTCGGATGAAAGAGAAATTCGAATGATTGTGAGCGAAGGCTCCAACGAAAACGACAATCGTGAGGAAGTAAAAACCTTTGGAAACAAGATCATCGTCGAAATTGCTGATTGCCTGACCGAGATTTTGATAGGTCCCACAAAAGATCCTGAATCGATTGAAGCGGCTGTGCGGAACACGCTCGATCATCGAAACTTCTCCGCAGTCTCGATCCGCCATTCGGGGACGCCGTTTCGGAATCTTTAGCAAGGGCCGCTTGGCGATAACTGCCAACACTTGGCGAAACACAATGCGGCACGTTTCGTTGTGTCCCGCCCGCCGTACAATTTGTACCGATCAACCCCGCTAAAAACGGGGGGATTACCCGCCAAGCTGCTTGAGGCGCAATCGTGACCACAGGCGGCGCTCGGCTTCCGGCATGCCCTTGCGCAATTTGCGGGCGTTCGGGTGCGGGCGTCTCATGCAGGAAGCATATAAAAATCCAGCTCGCCCCGCTCCCCCGTTTACGGGGGAGCTGGCGCCGCAGGAGATTGAGGGCGCGCAACGAGCGCCGGTTTCCTTCTGTTTCAGGCGTGAGTGAGAAGCAGGCCCACCGCCGCGAGCTGAATCACGATAACGAGGATGTTTGTCGCAACGACCGGGTTTCGCAGCCCCACGGCGAACACGGTCCCCGACTTGTACGCGATCTGCACTGCGAAAAGCGTCAACGTCGCAATCGTCGTCCACGCGGCGCCATGGAGCCGGAACGCGATCAGCGCGCCGCTCGCGAGTGCGATTGCAAGGTAAATACAGGCGAGAATACGCCGCGCAGGCGTGTCCGGCCCGAACGCGCCGTCTATTGCCCCTCGCCCGAAAGCGAGCGCCAGAAGCACCGGCGCCAGCACCACGATGTTGAAGGCGAGCGCGTAGATTAGTGGATCTTGCATTAGGGCGGTCATTTTCTGCGGTCAGCTACGGATTCGGGCCGCCAGCGGTTCAAGTCTAATGGCGCTTATCGACGGAGAGCCCCCTCAGTCTCGCTTCGCTCGACAGCTCCCCCGCGATGCCGTGGAGCAAAAAGAACCTGATTTTTTCTTCCGTATAGGCATCCTCATTTCGCCCCCGCACTCCACCGCCCGTTGAGTCCGCACGCCGGACATCCCGATAACGGGAGGCGAATTACTGATAATCTTCAAGCGCTTGTTTGGTTAATGCGCGCGTCCCCCGAGTTATCCCCCATGTTATCCCCCTCCTTATCCCCCACCTTATCCCACCCCCTTTGAGACCCCTTATCATGGGCGCTCACGCGGACAGGCGGCGCGAGAAAGGAGACCGAAAGGATATGAAAAGGGGCTGCGCCCATCATCCGCGCATCTCCGCGCAAGCGCGCATGAGCGAAGCGGACGGCGTCCCCGGAGCACACCGCCCGCGGGTTCCAGGCGCGCCAGAAAAAGGCGCCTTTTCGCGATCACGAAAGGCGCCCTTTGCGGCTGCATCCCGCAAGGCAGGCCGGATTTTCAGGGAGACGCGCGGGCAAAAAGGCGCCCTATCAAACGTAACCGTGAAGGCTCGATCGCGCCTTGGCGAGCGCGTCAATCGCGAGGAGGTCTTTTACGAAGGCTTCGAACTGCTTGAGCGGGATCATGTTCGGCCCGTCAGACGGCGCCTTGTCGGGGTCGGGGTGCGTCTCGGCGAAAACCGCCGCGACGCCGACCGCAACCGCGGCGCGCGCAAGCGTCGGAACGAACTCGCGCTCCCCGCCGGAGGACGCGCCCTGCCCGCCCGGCTGCTGCACCGAATGGGTCGCGTCGAAAACAACCGGCGCGCCGGTATTGCGCGCCATGATCGGCAGGCTGCGAAAGTCCGAGACAAGCGTGTTGTAGCCGAAGCTCGCGCCTCGTTCCGTCACCAGCACGCGGCTGTTGCCGGCGCCGGTGACCTTGGCGACGACGTTTTTCATATCCCAGGGTGCGAGGAACTGGCCCTTCTTCACATTGATGGCGCGACCGGTCTTCGCCGCGGCGACCAGCAAGTCGGTCTGGCGGCAGAGAAAGGCGGGGATCTGGAGCACATCGGCCGCCTCGGCGGCGATCGCGCACTGGTCTCGCTCATGCACGTCGGTGAGCACCGGGAGCCCTGTCTTCTCGCGGATCTCGGCGAAGATCGGCAAAGCCTCCTTGAGGCCGACGCCGCGCTTGCCCGAGGCGCTCGTGCGGTTGGCCTTGTCGAACGAGGTCTTGTAGACGAGGCCGACGCCAAGCCGGTCGGCGATTTCCTTCAGCGCCGTAGCGCATTCGAGCGCATGCGCGCGGCTTTCAAGCTGACAAGGACCGGCGATGATCGTCAGCGGACGATCGTTGGCGATTGCAACGGTCCGGGTTGCGGTTTTCAGCGTGACGACAGGCTCGGCGGCCATGCGGCATCCTTTGCAAAAGCGCTCGTTTCCGCCGTAAATGGCCCGACGGGCGGCGAAAGGAAAGACGCCGCGAACGGAAGAGCCATGAGCAAGCATCAAGAGGCCGCGCGCGACGTTCTCGCCCTTGAGATCCGGGGGCTCGAGGCGCTGTCCGACAGCCTCGGACCCGATTTCGACCGTATGGTCGAGCTCCTCAAGTCGATCAGAGGCAAGATCGTCGCAACCGGCATGGGCAAGTCCGGCCATGTGGCGCGGAAGATCGCCGCGACGCTTTCCTCGACCGGCGCGCCGGCGATCTTCGTTCATCCGGGCGAGGCGAGCCATGGCGATCTCGGCGTCATCGCGCGCGAGGACTGCGTGCTCGCCTTGTCGAAGTCGGGCGAGACGCCGGAGATGAGCGACGTGCTCGCTTATGCGCGGCGCTTCGCGATCCCGGTTGCCGCGATCACGGCCGGCGCTGCGTCAACGCTTGCCCGCGCGGCCGATGCGCGTCTCATCCTGCCCGATGCGACGGAAGCCTGCGGCGAAACGCGCGCGCCGACCACCTCGACGACCATGATGATGGCGGCGGGCGACGCGCTCGCCGTCGCGCTGCTGCGCGACAAGGGATTTACGGCGAGCGACTTTCACGGCTTCCACCCGCGCGGCAATCTTGGCACCGCGCTGCGCCGCGTGCGCGACCTTATGCACGGGATAGACCGCCTGCCGGTCGTCATCGACAGCGCCAGCGTCACTGATGCGGTTGCGGCGATGACACGCGGCGGCTTCGGCTGCGCCGGGGTCGTCGATGGAACAGGCGCCCTGGTCGGCATCGTCACCGACGGCGATCTTCGCCGCGCTTTCGGCAAGGCGGGCGCTGACGCCGCCGTCGCCGCGATCATGACGCGGTCGCCGAAAACGGTCGCGCCCGACACGCTCGCCGGCGAGGCGCTCGGCCTCATCTCGCGCGGCAAGATCACTGCGCTTTTTGTGGTTGAAGACGGCAGACCCGTCGGCCTGCTGCACGTCCATGACTGCCTGTCGACGGGCGTTCTTTAACGCTTACCGGCGGCGACGCCGGAACCCGCCGAGCAGCTTCGAGGGAACGCTCGCGGCCTCCTTCGCGGCATCGAGATTGCGCGCGGCGCGGTCTTGCTCCTCGAGCGTGATGATCTCGATCTCCGCCTCGGGCGTCGTCTCACGCGCGCTGACGCGGGTCGGCGGCGCGGCGGCCTTGCCGTCTTCTTGCGCCGGCGCACGGTCGAACTTGGCGGCGAGCTGGCGCGCCTCGACGGCGAAATCCTGGGCGGAGCGAAGGAGCCCTTCTGCTTCTGCGCGTGCGCGCCGCGCGCTCGTCGCCGAGCGTCCGGTCATGATCATCATCGCAAGCGAGAACACGAACGCCGCAACCGTCGCCCCCAGGATGACGAGCTGCACCGAAAGGACATCCTGCGCAAACAGCTCGCCGAGACCCAGCGCCGAAGCAATCATTTCACCAGACATCAGGAAACGCCCCTCAACTCGAACATTATCACAACAGTACCTCCGACCGCGCCGCCGGTCCACATCGCCGAACGCCCCGTATAGCAACCCGTGAGCCAATTCCCCGCCCTCGTCTGGTTCCGAAAGGATCTCCGGGTCGCAGACAACCCGGCGTTGTGCGCCGCGCTGGCCAGGGGCGGACCGGTAATCGGTCTATATGTGCTTGAGGACGGTCGGCCCCTGTCGCCCGGCGGGGCGCAGCGCTGGTTTCTGCACCATGCGCTGGACGCGCTGTCGGACCGTCTTGCCCGGCTCGGCGTGCCGCTGGTTCTCCGGCGCGGCGACCCCGGCCGGGAGGTTTCGGCGCTGGTCGAGGCCACGGGCGCTGGCGCGGTCTTCTGGAACCGGCGCTACGCCGCCGACGAAATCGCCGAGGACAAGAACGTCAAGGCCTCGCTCGTCGCCGCCGGCGTAGAGGCGCAATCGTTCAACGGCTCGCTCCTCCGCGAGCCGTGGGACGTGAAGACAAAAACTGGCGGGCCCTTTCGCGTCTACACGCCGTTCTGGAACGCGCTGCGCTCGCTCGGACCCGGCCGCGATCTTTTGCCTTCTCCGACAAAGAAAGGGCGGGCTGCGGGGCATCCGCCGTCGCTCGCGCTGCGCGATCTCGGTCTGCTGCCGACGAAGCCGAACTGGGCGCGCGCGTTTCCCGATTGCTGGCGCCCGTCCGAAGCCGGCGCCCATGCCGCGCTCGAGGAATTTCTCTCCGGCGCGGCGCGCCATTACGGCGAAGATCGCAACCGCCCGGACCTTCAGGGCACGTCGCGCCTGTCGCCCCATCTTGCGGTCGGAACGATCAGCCCGATTGAAGTCTGGCGGCGCACGGTCGCAGCGATCGAGGTCGGGGCCGTACCCGACGCCGAGGGCTGGAAGTTCCTCTCCGAAATCGCGTGGCGCGAGTTTTCCTACCACCTTCTCTATTTCAACCCGCAAATGGCGACGGCGCCTCTGCGGCCGGAATTCGGCCGCTTTCCCTGGCGCGAGGACGCCGCGGCGCTATCGGCGTGGAGGCGCGGCATGACCGGCGTGCCAATCGTCGACGCCGGCATGCGGGAGCTATGGCGCACCGGCTGGATGCACAACCGTGTACGGATGATCGCCGCCAGTTTTCTCGTGAAGAACCTGCTCATCGACTGGCGCGAAGGCGAACGCTGGTTCTGGGACACGCTTGTCGACGCCGACGCGGCGAACAACGCCGCGAGCTGGCAATGGGTCGCCGGATCGGGCGCCGACGCCGCGCCCTATTTTCGCATCTTCAACCCGGTGACGCAGGGCGAGAAATTCGACCCCGACGGCGCCTATGTCCGCCGTTACGTTCCAGAACTCGCAGCGCTGCCGGCCGAGACGATCCACCAGCCGTGGACGGCGTCCGAACAGGCGCTCAACCGCGCGAAGGTTGATCTCGGAAGCACTTACCCGGCGCCGGTCGCCGATCCCGGCGAGACGCGCAAACGAGCGCTCGCCGCCTATGACGAAATGCGCGCCGCCGCCTCGGAATGACTTGCAAGAAGGACCCAAGGACCTAAGATGCTTCCCATGTCGCTCACCTCGTTCGCCGCTTCCGGGGCGATCGAAGTCACCCCGGCCGATCGGGACCGGATTCTAGCCGGATCGCCGATGTTCTTTCGCCTTGCGGCGAACATGGCTTCGCGCATCCGCTACGGCTCCCTCATCTTCCTGCTGCCGGACGGTCGCAAGCTGAAATTCACCGGTCAGAAGGAACAGGACCAGGTCGGCGTCATCGAAGTGCGCGATTACCGCTTTGCGCGCCGGTCCGTGATGGGCGGCGGCGCCGGCTTTTTTGAGACGTATGCGGACGGTCTCTGGGACACGCCCGACCTCACGATGGTTCTCTATGTCTTCGCGCGCAACGCCGATTACGTGAACGAGGCCCTGACGGCCGTTCCGATCGTGCGTTTCTTCATGCGGCTGAAGCACCAGATGAACCGCAATACGAAAGCCGGATCGAAGCGCAACATCATCGCCCACTACGATCTCGGCAACGAATTCTACGAAAAATGGCTCGACGGCACCATGACCTATTCCTCGGCGCGATTTCCATCGCCGGGTGCGGACCTCGCGGACGCGCAGCGGAACAAATATCTGACCCTCGCCCGCTCGATCGAGCTCAAGGAAGGCGACAGCGTGCTCGAAATCGGCTCGGGCTGGGGCGGCTTTGCGGAGTTCGCGGCCAAGGAAGTCGGCGCGAAAGTCACCGGCCTCACGATTTCGCCGGCGCAGCTCGACTACGCGCGCCAGCGGATTTTCCGCGAAGGTCTTTCGGACCGGGTGGAGTTCCGCCTGCAGGATTATCGCGACGCTTCGGGCGCCTATGACAAGATCGCCTCGATCGAGATGTTCGAGGCGGTCGGGCGCGAATACTGGCCGACCTATTTCGGCAAGGTGCACGATTTGTTGAAGCCCGGCGGCGCGGCGGGGCTGCAGATCATCACCATCGCCGACCGGTTCTTCGACGCCTATTCGCGCAGTTCCGACTTCATCCAGCAATATGTATTCCCGGGCGGCATGCTCCCCTCTCCGACTGTTCTGAGGGCCGAGGTCGAGCGCGCGGGCCTCAAATGGAAGGGCGCGGCCGAGTTCGGCCTCGACTACGCGCAAACCCTCGCCGAATGGCACCGGCGGTTCCTCGCTTCATGGAACGACATCATCGCCATGGGTTTTGATGAGCGCTTCAAAAAGCTCTGGCGCTTTTATCTCAGCTATTGCGAGGCCGGCTTCCGCGCCCGTACGACGGACGTCATGCAGGTGACGCTCGCCCGGGCATGAGAAAGCAGCGTCGCTGAAGCTGGGTTCAGAATTTTTCCGGCGGGCCAAGGTCCCGGTTGAGGCATAGCGCAAAGCGGCTATTCTTCCTCCTCGGAGACCAACAATGCACTTTCACGAATCCGCCCTGTCGGCGATCGGCTCGACGCCGCTCATAAAGTTGAAGCGCGCCTCGGAGGAAACCGGCTGCAACATCCTGGGCAAGGCCGAGTTTCTCAATCCTGGCCAGTCAGTGAAGGATCGCGCCGCGCTCGGCATCATCCGCGACGCAGAGGCGCGCGGCGTGCTCCGTCCCGGCGGCGTCATCGTCGAGGGAACCGCGGGCAACACCGGCATCGGCCTTGCGCTTGTCGGCGGCATCCTCGGCTACAAGGTCAGGATCGTCATGCCGCGCACGCAGAGCGAGGAAAAAAAGCTCGCCGTGCGCCTTCTCGGCGCCGATCTCATCGAGGTCGACGCCGTCGCCTACACGAATGAAAATCACTATGTGCATTACTCGCGCCGCCTCGCCGAGGAACTTTCGCGCACCGAACCGAACGGCGCTATCTGGGCGAACCAGTTCGACAACACGGCGAACCGCGAAACGCACTACCGCACGACGGGCGCCGAGATCTGGAACCAGACCGACGGCGCCGTTGACGGCTTCACCTGCGCGGTGGGCTCGGGTGGCACGCTCGCTGGCGTCACGCTGGCGTTGAAGGAGCGCAATCCCGAGATCCGTTGCGCACTGACAGACCCGATGGGAGCCAAGCTCTTCAGCTGGGTAAAGACAGGTGAACTTGCGGCTGAAGGCTCTTCGATCACCGAGGGGATCGGTCAGGGCCGCGTCACAGCGAACCTCGAGGGTCTTTCCTTCGACGACGCCTATCGTATCGAGGATCCCGAAGCGCTCGAGATTATCTTCCGGCTCGCGCAGGAAGAAGGCCTTTGCCTCGGCGGCTCGTCGGGGATCAACATCGCGGGCGCGATGCGCCTTGCGCGCGACCTCGGGCCCGGATCAACAATCGTCACCATCCTGTGCGATTATGGCAATCGCTACGCCTCGAAGCTCTATAACCCTGAATTCCTGCGCTCCAAGGGCCTGCCAGTGCCGCCTTGGATGGCGTGATTGACGATGCCACCGCCTGACCTTCCTTTTCCCCTCGTTTCGACGGACTGGCTCGCATCGCATTTGCGCGACGCCGACCTGAAGATCATCGACGCCTCCTGGCGGATGCCGGGGAACCCGCCGGCCCGCGCCGATCATGAGAAGCGGCATGTCCCGGGCGCGATTTTTTTCGATCTCGACGCCGTCGCCGATCATGCGAGCGGACTGCCGCATATGCTGCCGTCGCCACGGGATTTCGCCGCCGCCGTCGGCGCTCTTGGAATCAGCGGCGATGATCGCGTCGTCGTCTACGATGACGCCGGAATTTTCTCCGCACCGCGCGTCTGGTGGACTTTTCGCGCGATGGGCCATGACGCCGTTTCCGTGCTCGACGGCGGTTTGCCCAAATGGCTGCGCGAGGGCCGGCCGGTTGAGTCCGGCGCTGTCGCGCCCGCGGCCCGCGCCTATCCTGACCGTCGGGCGCGTGCGCTCGCCAGATCTCATGACGACGTGCGGTCCGCGCTCTCGTCCCGTTCGGCGATCGTGCTCGATGCGCGGCCCTCTGCCCGCTTCGCCGGCGAGGCGCCGGAGCCACGCCCGGGGCTGCGGCGCGGCCACATGCCCGGAGCGCGAAACATTCCGCATGCGGATGTGATCGCCGCCGACGGGACGCTGAAGCCCGCGGAGCAGTTGCGCGCCATCTTCACGGCCGCGGGCGCGACGCAAGACGCCGAGATCATCACCACATGCGGGTCGGGCGTCACCGCAGCGGTGCTCGCGCTCGCCCTTGCGGCGATCGGCGTCTCGCAGGTCGGCCTTTATGACGGCTCCTTTGCCGAATGGGGCCGCGAGACCAATGACCCGGCGCGCTTCCCCGTGGCGGGGCGGCCTGCATGACGCGTCGCGCCGAAGTCGTCATCACCTATCTGCGCCAGTGCGAGCGGCCGCGCTACACCCCGCAAGGAAAGCCGCCGGGCAAGGTCTCGATCCTGCGCGCCGAGCATCCGCCGCTCCATTTCTACCGCTATTTGTATGATCTCGTCGGACGGCCATGGAACTGGGTGACGCGAAAAGCGCTCGATGATGCGGCGCTCGCCGCCATCATCCACGACCCTCGCACGCATCTTTATGTCCTTTTTGTCGGCGGCGTCCCGGCGGGCATGAGCGAGATCGACGCCACCCGCCCGCCCGTCACCGAGATCAGGTTTTTCGGCCTTGCGCCCGAATTCATCGGCAAGGGCTATGGGCGCTATTTTCTCGCCAACGCGATCGATCTTGCCTGGGCGACGAACCCCTCGGAGGTCCGGATCGAGACCTGCACGCTCGACCATCCGGCGGCGTTGCCGCTTTACCAGAAGTTCGGATTCGCCGTATTCGACCAGCAAAAGGGCGCGATCGACGTCGCCGGCGCGGAAGGCTGATCAGGGCGGTGAAGGAACCGACGAAACTCGTCGCCGCGGGCCGCCCGAAAAAGCGCCCGCATCATCCGGTGAACCCGCCGGTCGAGCGCGCGTCGACCTATCTTTTCCCAACTTACGACGATTTCATCGAAGGCGGGCGAAACATCGTCTACGGACGGCTTGGTGGGCCGACCCATCGCGCGCTCGAGGAAGCGATCACCGCGCTTGAGGGCGGCGTGGAAACGCGCCTTGCCCCGTCCGGCCTGCAGGCCGTCAACGCCGCGCTAATTGCCTTCGTCCGCGCCGGAGACACGATCCTTGTCGCCGACACCGCCTACGATCCGACGCGCAAATTCTGCGAACGCTTTCTCGCCCGCTTCGGCGTCGAGACGGTGTTCTACGATCCGTGCGCCGGGGTTGACGACCTGCTGAAGCCCTCGGTCAAGGTCATCTTCGCAGAGTCGCCCGGCTCGCTCACTTTCGAAGTGCAGGACATTCCGGCGCTCGCCAGGCTCGCCCGCGCGCATGGCGCCCGGCTCGTCGTCGACAATACCTGGGCGGCGGGCGTTCACTTCAAGCCGATCGCCGCCGGCGCCCACGTCAGCATTCAGGCGGGAACGAAATATCTTTCCGGCCATTCGGACTGCCTGATCGGCTCGATCAGTTCGGCGGATGATGAAACGGCAAAGCTCATTTTTCAGGCGCTCCTGCAGCTCGGCTCGAATGTATCCGCCGACGACGCTTACCTGACCCTGCGCGGGATGCGCTCGCTCGCCGTGCGCATGCCCGTGCACGAGGCGAACGGCCTTGCGCTCGCCAGATGGCTGTCGAAGCGTCCCGAAATCGACAAGGTCCTGCACCCGGCGCTGAAAGGATCGGCGGGGCATGCGATCTGGAAGCGCGATTTCTCCGGGGCCTCGGGGCTCTTCGGCGTCGTCCTGAAACCCGTCGCACAGCCGGCGCTCAAGGCTTTTTTCAACGCGCTCCGGCATTTCGGCATGGGCTATTCCTGGGGCGGCTTTGAAAGCCTGTGCGTGCACGTTCATCCGGAAAAGAACCGCTCGGCGACGCGCTGGACGGCGAAAGGACCGGTCTTGCGCTTTCACGCCGGACTTGAACATATCGACGACCTCATCGCGGATCTTGAGCGCAGCTTCGCAGCGCTGAGCGCCGTCAAAGCCTGAGGGTAACCATGCGCCTTTCGATGATCGCCGCTGCTTTCTCGGTCGCCGCCTGCGCGACGACGAAGGGCCCGCAGATCGTTGAGGTGCAAACCGACCCCGCGGGCGCCTTGGTGCGCGTCGAGGGCTTCGGCGACTGCGAAAGCCCGTGCCGGATAGAAATCGACGCGCCCCGGAACCTGACGATCGCCAAGGCGGGTTACGACGCGGAGCGCATCGTCATCAAACCGGGCGACAAGACAGTGCGGCTGAAGCTTAAGCTCGCGGCGCCGACAACGACAGTCGACCAGCAGGCATTGCCCGAACTCTGAGGATGGCGACCCCGGCAGGACTTGAACCTGCGACATCCCGCTTAGAAGGCGGGTGCTCTATCCAGCTGAGCTACGGGGTCAGAAATTCTCAATGCGTCCACGGCTTGCGGCGACGGAACGCGAAATTGTCCGAATAGGCCTTCGGAATCGGCCGCTCCTCGGCCGCTTCCGCAACTGAATAGGGAATGTTCCGGCTCTCGGCGTAACTTATTGCGGCATTCCTGCTATCGAAGGTGAGCCGGACCTGCCCTGCCGTCGTGTCGTCGGTCGAGGTCCAGCCCATCAGCGGATCGATCTGGCGCGCCGCCGTCGCCTCGAATTCGAGGACCCAATGGTCCGACTTGCCTTTGCCCGATTGCATCGCCGTTTTGGCCGGCTGGTAGATGCGCGCGAACATGAAACCCTTGCTCCGTAGATTGGTCGGAGCGGCAGGATTCGAACCTGCGGCCCTCTGCTCCCAAAGCAGATGCGCTACCAGACTGCGCTACGCTCCGATCATTGCGGGGCTATGTGGCCAATGCCGCCGGGCAAGTAAAGGCGCTATCGGTCGAACATCGGGTGGCGGACGAAATCGCCCTCCCGAACGCCCAGTTCGCCCAGCCTGCCGCCGCGGACCTCAAGGACAGCGACGACGTCCTCGCCCGACGGGATCGAGGCGAGCGATCGCGGCGTCGTCATCGCGGCGATACGGGCGATGCGACCGCCCTTGGCGATGAACGCCATGTCGAGCGGGATGAGCGTGTTCTTCATCCACATCGAGACCGGGCGCGGGGCCGGGCCGAAATCGAAGAGCATGCCGGCGTCGTCGGCGAGCTCTGGCCGGAACATGAGCCCTTGAGAGCGCTCCTCCTCGCTGCGCGCGACCTCGACGCGAAAACGGTGCTCGCTATCGCCGGAGACGATGATGAGCGAAGTGTCCGATATCGCCGCGTCGGGCGCGGCCACCCCGTCGCGCGTACACGACGCGCCGGTCAGAAGCGCAAGCGCAGCCGCAGCGGCGATGAAATGATAAGCCCGGCCGAGGGCGGTCAAACGCATACGATAAGCAACCCGGTCAATTTTCAGGGTCGGGCCGGACTTCGATGGCGAGGAGGCCCTTTGAGCCCGACGCGAATGAAACCTGAAGGCGCTGACCCTGGATGACTTCGCCGAGGCCGCATTTACGCAGCGTCTCCATGTGGATGAAGATGTCCTCAGTGCCCTCGCCGCGCGTCAGGAAGCCGAAACCCTTCGCACGATTGAACCATTTGACGACCGCGCGCTTGAAATCGCCCGCCGGTGTCTGACTGGCAATGGCGACAGGCGTCGCAGCCGGGGTCGCCGTACTGTCATCGATGCCGATTATCTTCGTCGCCTGAAGGCCCTTGGCCCGCCGGACGACCTGACATTCGAACGTCGAGCCTTCGCGCGCCGTTGAACGACCAGCTTCCTTGAGGCAGGAAGAATGGATCAGGATGTCGCCGGCGCCGTCATTGGCGATCAGAAACCCATAACCCTTCGTCGGGTCGAACCATTTCACGATCCCCTTGGTCGTGAAGGTCGGCTCGCCGTCTCCCCCTGCTGGACCCAGATCCGGGCTGCCCCCAGCCGATTCAGCCATAAAGCCGTTATCCCCATTTTTAGCCTGGCCGCCGCCTGCTCTCGCTCATCCGACAGCCGGCCGGGTTAGTTCGATTGCCCTAAATCGACTGACTCGTCCTTCCTGACAAAGCCGACCGGAACCGGCCAACGCAACGGACACTGAATCGGAGGATGCACCAATTCAGCTTTCCCGTCTTCCTTTTTTTCCCCAATAGGTTGCGCGCTCTCGAATTAGGCTGACCGGCCCCTAGACCGAGGCTTGCGCCCGGTAATCCGAAAGGAATTTCGAGATCAGCAGCAGGAAGACCTCGAAATCGGATTCGATATTACCGAGCGTGACGCCGCCGCTCGAATTGCGGTCCATCTGAATGACAACGTCGCCGTCGCGGTCGATATAGGCCCGGCCGAACTTCACTTCGCTATTGAATTTGCTCAGAAATCTGTGACCACCGTCGCCCAAGCGAACATCGTCGAGGAAGGTCATGTAGGAAACGTCGGCATCCGAACCGTCGACGGCGATGACGACCTTATGCTCGCCGACATTGACCGAAAGCATCTTGGGGTTGAGCTCGCTGACGTCGTAACCCTTGGCCCCAATGGCGCTGGCGATCTGCGCTTTGGAAACCCCTGCGGCCGACGCTGCGACAGGCGCTGCCGCCATCATCAATGCCGCCGCGAAAAGTACCAATTTTCTCATGGAAACGCCCCTCAACGACCCCAACCATTAAGGTTTAACTACACCGGAAACCGCTGCGAAAATCAATCGCGGCAAGGATTGCGGTCGAAAAGTGTGATGAGAAAACAAGACGCGAATGGCAGGCCCTAGGGGAGTCGAACCCCTCTTTTCAGGTTGAAAACCTGACGTCCTAACCGATAGACGAAGGGCCCGCGACCTCGCGCGAGGGCGCTCTATAAGCGAGCCGGTCAAAGCGGCGCAAGTGTTTTTCATCGCCTGTCGAGCGCCATTTCCGGCATCGGCGCGGCGGCATCGACGATCTGGAATTGGCCAGCGTCGCCGCCGCGCCAGTCGTCAGCTTTGATACGGCCGGCAAGGTGAAGCCGGCCCCAAGCTTTCAACAAGTCGCCGAGCCGCTCGCCCTCCGCGCGGAACGCGATCGCGCGCACGCGCTCGCCGCTGGCGCTGACGAGATCGCAGGCCAAGTGCGCCTCGCCGACGAGGCGCGTGCGCTCGATGGTCATCGACGAGAGCGCGAACACCGGCTCGGGATTGCCGGGGCCGAACGGCCCGGCGTCTTCGATCCGACGCGCGAAGCGTGCGTCGACGGCGCTTGGCGCGACCAGTGCATCAATTTCGAGCCGCTGGCCGGCGACGGCGCGATCAACATCGGCGCGCAGGCTTGCGTCGAGATACGCGTCGAGGTCGCCAAGGCGCGTCGCGTCAGCGGTAAGGCCCGCCGCCATCGCGTGTCCGCCCCCTGCGAGCAAAATGCCCTTCGTCCTCGCTGCGCGGATCGCGGCCCCGATATCGACGCCGGTGATCGAGCGCGCCGACCCCTTCGCGACGCCGCCCGAAATTCCGGCGACGATGGTCGGGCGCTGATAGCGATCCTTGAGGCGGCCGGCGACGATGCCCACTACGCCGGGGTGCCAGCCCTCGCCAGCGGCCACGATCACCGCTCGCTCGTGCAGCCGGCGCTGTTCGACGAGCGCGATCGCCTCGTCCTGCACAGCGCGCTCGATCGCCTGACGCTCGGCGTTCATCACATGGAGTTTCTCGGCGAGCGCTTCGCGTCGGTCCGCGTCCTCCGTCGTCAGAAGCTCGAACGCGAGGCGCGCATGGCCGATGCGGCCCGCCGCGTTGATGCGGGGACCGAGAAGAAAGCCCAGGTCGAAGGCGGTCGCCGTTCCCTTCATCCCAGCCTTGCGCGCCAGCGCCTTGAGGCCGGGATTGCCTTCAGCGGTAAGAATTTTGAGGCCTTGCGCCGTCAACACCCGCGCAAGCCCCGCCATCGGCATCACGTCGCAGACGAGGCCCATCGCAACGAGGTCGAGAAAGACGCGGAGGTCAGGCTCCGGCCGATCATTGAAGAAGCCGCGAGCCCGCAGCGCCCGGTTCACCGCGACGACACCCATGAAAACGACGCCGGCGGCGGACAGAACTGTGAGCCCGGAGCGGTCGTCCGCGCGGTTCGGATTGACCGTCGCATAAGCGCCGTTCGGCGGCGGCCCGTCCATCTGGTGGTGGTCGAGGACGACGATGTCGAGACTTTCGGCGGCGGCTTCGGCGATCGCCTGATGCGCCGCGGCGCCGCAATCGACAGTGACGATGAGCCGCGCGCCGCTATCCTTCAGCACACGGAAGGCTTCAATTGTCGGCCCGTAGCCCTCGAGGATCCGGTCAGGAAGATAGACTGCGATCTTCGCCCCGACCGCGTCGAAATAAAGCCGCAGGATCGCCGCTCCGGAGGTTCCGTCAACGTCATAGTCGCCGAAGACGCCGCAGGTTTCCCCCGCGACGATGGCGTCCGCGATACGCGCCGCCGCGCGGTCCATGTCGGCGAGAACGGACGGGTCTGGCAGCGCGCGCCGAAGCGACGGATTGAGGTAGTCCGCCGCTGTCCCCGCGGTGACCCCTCGCGCGGCGAGCAGGCGCGCGATCGCGGGCGCCGAGCCCGTCGCCTCCTCGATCGCCAGCGCCGTCGCCGGATCGAACGCCCGCAAGACCCAGCGCCGGCCGGACGCCGGCGTCTGCATCGGCGGCAGGGCGAGGGCCGGTGCGTCGCCGAAGTCTGCGCAGATTGGTCGGATCACCGTGTTCATTGGCTGAATTCTGGCGCCGATTCGCTCCCGCCGCAGGTTTCTTTGCCCACAGGGCCTTTCCACCGAAGGTCGACGGCTTTGACAGCGGCCGGCGCGCCCGCGTACCTCCAGCGCGCACCCTGAAAGAGGACGGCATGATCCCCCGATACGCGCGCGAGGAGATGACGGCGATCTGGTCGCCCGAGACGCGTTTCAAGATCTGGTTTGAGATCGAGGCCCATGCAGCCGACGCGCAGGCCGCGCTCGGCGTCATCCCGAAATCCGCCGCCGAAACAGTGTGGGCGAAGGGGCGCAACGCCCGCTTCGACGTCCAGCGCATCGACGCCATCGAACGTGAAGTCAAGCACGATGTGATCGCGTTCCTGACGCACCTTGCCGAGATTGTCGGGCCTGAGGCGCGCTTCATTCATCAGGGGATGACCTCCTCCGACGTCCTCGACACCTGTCTGTCGGTGCAGCTTGCGCGTGCGAGCGACCTCCTCATCGCCGGAGCGGACCGCGTTCTCGCCGCGCTGAAAATACGCGCCATCGAACACAAGACGACGCCGACGATCGGGCGCAGTCATGGCATCCACGCCGAACCGACGACATTCGGCCTGAAGCTCGCCGGGCATTACGCTGAATTCCAGCGCGCGCGCCGGCGGCTCCTCGGCGCGCGCGAGGAAATCGCCGTGTGCGCCATCTCCGGCGCCGTCGGCACTTTCGCCAATATCGATCCCGCTGTCGAAGCCCATGTCGCGGCGAAGATGGGGCTCGCCGTCGAACCCGTCTCCTCGCAGATCATTCCGCGCGACCGCCATGCGGCCTTCTTTGCGGCCCTCGGCGTGGTCGCCTCCTCGATCGAGCGGCTCGCGACCGAAATCCGCCATCTTCAGCGTACGGAGGTGCTTGAGGTGGAGGAATATTTCTCGCCCGGCCAGAAGGGCTCCTCGGCGATGCCGCACAAGCGCAATCCCGTTCTGACCGAGAACCTGACCGGCCTTGCGCGTCTTGTCCGCATGTGTGTCGTTCCAGCGATGGAGAATGTCGCGCTCTGGCACGAGCGGGACATCTCTCATTCCGCTGTCGAGCGCGGAATCGGGCCTGACGCGACCATCCATCTCGATTTCGCGCTTCACCGGCTCGCCGGGGTTGTTGAAAACCTCGTGGTCTATCCCGATCGGATGCGCGCCAATCTCGACCGGCTCGGCGGCCTTGTTCATTCGCAGCGAGTCCTGCTCGCGCTGACGCAGGCGGGCGCGAGCCGCGAGGACGCCTATGCGATGGTGCAGCGTAACGCGATGCCCGCCTGGCAGGGGCAAGGCCGGTTCCTCGAAAATCTCCTCGCCGACCCGCAGGTGACCGGCACACTTCCTGCGGACGCGATCAGGGCGCTGTTCGACGAAAGCTGGCACTTCAAGCATGTCGACACGATCTTCGCCCGGGTTTTCGGAACGCCCTGAAGCAGGCCGGCCGACGCGGATCCCGCTATCCTTACGCCCTCGAACCGGCCTATAGGCCGCGGCCATGATTTCGCAGAAGGCCAAATACGCCCTCCGGGCCCTCATCGCTCTCGCCAAGGCGCCCAAAGGCGTCACGATGCATATTTCCGAGATCGCCGAGCAGCAGAATATTCCGCAGAAATTCCTCGAGCGGATTTTACTGGACCTCCGGAACCAGGGCTATGTCGTCAGCCGGCGCGGGGCGCAGGGCGGCTATTCGCTCCTGAAGCCTGCTAACGAAATCATGTATGGCGAAATCCTGCGCCTGATCGACGGGCCGATCGCTCCCCTGCCCTGTTTGTCGATGACGGCCTACCGCCCCTGTGATGATTGCGACGAGGGCGAGGAGCGCTGCGAGATCCGGCAGGTGTTCGCAAGAGTCGCTGAATCGACACGCAAAGTGCTCGACAAGACCTCCATCGCCGCCTCCCTGAAGGGTTAACGGCGCCGGCTCCAGCATTTTGTCGCCGAACATCAATTGGTTGCATGGCGATGCGCCTGTATTCCCTGACGGCGGCCCGGTTCTTGACTATCTCGATCACGTCGATCTAGATTAGAGACAACGGAATACGGGAGTCACATGTGAAAGCCTTTCTGCTTCTTGCCGGTTCGGGCCTCGCGCTCGCGCTTTCCTCCGCCGCGAACGCCCAGGCGGTCGACACGAGCGCGCCCGTTGAAGCGCCTGCGATCGACAATGCGGCGCCGACGCCGGTAAGGGACAACGGTTATGTCGAAGCGTCCTATGTCGATGAGGTTACCGTTTCTGCGCGGCGCAAAAGCGAAAGCGTGCGTGACGTGCCCATCCCGCTCTCGGTCGTCTCGGGCGCCGAAATCGAGCGCACGGGCAATTACAACCTCAATCGCCTGAAGGAGACGCAGCCGACGCTGCAGTTCTTCTCTTCGAACCCGCGCAATTCGGCGATCAATATCCGCGGCCTCGGCGCGCCGTTCGGCTTGACGAACGACGGGATCGAGCCGGGCGTCGGCGTTTACATCGACGATGTTTACTTCCAGCGTCCCGCCGCTGTGACCTTTGACTTCGTCGATGTGCAGCAGATCGAAATCCTGCGGGGGCCTCAGGGAACGCTCTACGGCAAGAATACAACCGCGGGCGCCATCAACATCACGACGCGCGCGCCGACCTTCGAACCCGAGGGGCGTGCGGAAATATCCTACGGCAATCTCGGATTCCTGCAGGCGAAGGCCTCCATCTCCGGGCCGATCATCGGCGATACCGTCGCGGCGCGCCTTTCTTTCACCGGCACCGAGCGCGACGGCACGATCTTCAATGTTCTGACGAACAACGAAGTGAACGATCAGGGCAATCTCGGCATTCGCGCGCAGGTGCTGATCCAGCCCTCGGACGCATTCAAGGTGACTTTGCATGGCGACTATAACCAGCAACGCACCGACTGCTGCACGCAGGTCTTCGCCGGGGTCGCGCCGACCTTGCGCGCAGCGAACCGGCAGTTCGAGGCGATCGCCGCCGATCTCGGCTATGCGCCGCCAAGTCGTAATCCATTCGATCGCCTCACCGATGTGGACGCCGAGATCCGCGGTAACCAGAATCTCGGCGGCGCATCTATCAACGCCGAGTGGAAGATAGGCGCCGGGGCGCTGACGTCGATCACCGCCTGGCGTTTTTGGGACTGGGACCCGTCGAACGATCGTGACTTCATCGGGCTGCCGATCACGACCGTTTCGGCGAACCCGTCCAAGCAGCGCCAGTATACGCAGGAACTGCGCTACGCCGGGCCGCTCGCCGACAACCTCGATTTGGTCGCCGGTCTCTTCGCCTTTCACCAGACGATTGATTCAAACAACAATCAGAGTCAGGGCGCCGCGGCGGCCCGCTGGCTTCTCGCCCCGGCGCCCGGCAATACGCCGGAGCTTCTCGACGGGCTGACGCAAACCGGCGTCGTCGAATTCGACAACACGAGCCTTGCCGCCTTCGCGCAGGCGAACTGGGACGTGACGAGCCGCTTCAGCATCGTTCCCGGCGTGCGCTTCAACTACGACACCAAGGACGCGAGCTTCAACAGCGTCGTCACTGGCGGTCTCGTCACCGCAGACCCGGTGCTGCTCGCGCGCCAGCGCTCGATCCTCGCGCCGCAGAGCTACACCGCGGATTTCTCGGACTTCAACGTCTCCGGGAACATCACGCTCAATTACGCATTGACGGACGATATCAACGTCTTTGCGACCTATGCGCGCAGCTTCAAGTCCGGCGGCGTCAACCTGTCGGGACTGCCGACCGACGCGCTTGGCGATCCTATCCTCGCAGCCGCGCAGATCGCGCCGGAAAAGGTCAAGCACTACGAACTCGGCCTCAAGGCGCAATCGCCCGACCGGCGCTTTACAGCCAACCTTACGGCGTTCCAGACCGACATCGACGACTATCAGGCGAACGTCGTCAATGCGTCGGTCGGCGTCCTGCGCGGGTTCCTAGCGAATGCGGAACAGGTGCGCGTGCGCGGCGTCGAGATCGACGGCACGGCGGATCTCGCCGACTGGATCTCGCTCTATGGTGCGGCCGCGTGGACGGACGCGGAATATGTTTCGTTCCCGGACGCCCCATGCCCGCTCGAGCTGACGGGCGGACCCGCCTTCTGCGATGTTTCCGGCACGCGCCTCCCCGGCATTTCAAAATGGTCGGCGTCGGCCGGGGGCGAAATTTCGCAGCCGCTGTCGTTCGGCGAACTGGCTGGGCGCGGATACATTGGCGTCGACGCAAGCTACCGTTCGAATTTCTCCTCAAGTCCCTCTGAGTCGCAGTTCCTCGTCGTCGATGGCTATGGGCTCCTCAATCTCCGCGCCGGCTGGCGCGCAGATGACGACTGGGAGTTCTTTTTCTGGGCGCGTAATGTAACAAATACAGAGTACTTTGACTTCCTGTCCGCACAGCCCGGAAATTCTGGTCTTTTTGTCGGACAGGTCGGTGACCCGCGCACCTACGGGGTCACCTTAAGAGCCGCCTTCTAGGATCAGGCGCGAATGGAAACCGCGCCCGATCACTCCCCACCCCCGGGAGAAAAGCCGCCGACGATCGTGATCGTCGGCGGCGGTTTCACTGGCGCGGCGGCGGCTGCCGCGTTGATGGCGCGGGTGCAATTCGCCTTTGACCTGAAGATCATCGACACGCGTGGAAAACTTGGCGAAGGCATCGCCTACGGCGACGCGCGCGACGGCGATTTGCTGAACGTGCGCTCGGAGGACATGCGCCTGCGAGCCGACATCCCGGGAGACTTCGCTTGTTGGCTGGCGGGTGAAGACCTCATCGATAGCGAATCTTCTGTTCCCTTTTCATACTACGCGCCACGGCGGACCTTCGGCGAATTCGTAAGAAACAGACTTGCGCTATCGATCGCCTCCCGGCCCGACGCCAGCGTGGAGCATGTTCGGCAGGAAGCGGTCGAAATCGCTCGCGGCGACCGACGCCGTTACATCGTGCTCCTGCAAACAGGTCGGGTCATCGATGCCGACATCGTCATCCTCGCAACGGGCTACGGCACGCCCCGGGCGCCGCGCTTCGGCTATGGCGCCTATGAGCAGATTTCGGCGCCGGTCCTGCGCCGATCGCGCTCGGCCGCGATCGTCGGCTCTGGCCTCAGCGCAATCGACGCTGCACTCTTTCTTGCGGAAGCGGCGCCGCACATCAACATTCGCCTGATCTCGAGAAGAGGCATTCGCCCAATGGCGCAGAGCCCCGGTCCAGCGCTGTCGAAGCCATGGACCGAGCCATTACCCTCGAATGCGCGCTCCGCGCTCGCCGCTGTCCGCCGCGAGGTTCTCAATGCCGCGGCCGACGGCAAAAACTGGCGCGCTGTGCTGAACGGATTGCGACCCGTCACGCAGGCCATCTGGATGGGTTTTCCCGACCGGGAAAAGAGGCGCTTTTGGCGTCACCTCAAGTCCTATTGGGATGCGATCCGGCATCGAATGCCTTCGCAAACCGCGTCGCGGATAACCGAGCTTGAGGATGCGGGCCGCCTCGCTTTCGTGAGCGGCGTCGTGCGCGAAGGCTTGGACGGAAAAGTAACCCTGCGGCAGCGCGGCGCGCGCGATTTTGAGCCGATGCATGACGACATCATTATAGACTGCACTGGCCATAGGCCTGACCTTGAATCGTCGGCGATTCAGTCCCTGATCGGCTATGGACTTGCGGTTCAGGATGCGCTCGGGATTGGGATCGCCGTCGCCGAGGACGGGCTCGTATTGAACCGAAGCAATGAGCCCTCGATAGGCCTCTTCGCCCTTGGTCCTCTCGGTGCGGGCAGCCTTCTCGAAATCACGGCGTCGCCGGAAATCGCGACGCAGGCGGCTGCAGCCGCAAATCAGATCCATTTGGATATCGGCGCTGCTGCGTTCACCCCTCGCGTGAGTGAGGCCTCTTCCGCTCATCGCGCCGCCAAGGCGCGCTGAAGTCGGAGGTTAGATTCGTGACTTCCCTGTCTTGCACGCAATGTAGTCTCCCCAGCGGCGATGATGCGTTCGAAATGGGTGCGCCGACGAGTCGCGCGGCGACAAGCGCCCGCGAAATTGACACCCCAACCAGTAATCCTCGCCAGCGACAGGCGAATGGAAGTCTTGCGCTTACGCCGAACAGCGCGCCAAGTGAAACAGTCCGGCAAATCGCCCCGATCTGCAGCCCGATGCGAAATGCGCGGCGTATCGACGGCATTGCCGGGGGGGGGGCAGGCACTCGAGGAGGCACCACATGACGCAGGCTGAAGTTGACGCCGGCGAACCCGAAGCGAAGCCGGCGACTGTTCCCTCGCTGCGGGCGCTCACCACCGCCTCCCTCAAGATCGGCTGCCTGTCCTTCGGGGGGCCGGCGGCGCAGATCGCGATGATGCACCGCGTCTTCGTCGACGAGAAAAAATGGATCGACGAGCCGCGATATCTCCATGCGCTCAATTACTGCATGCTGCTGCCGGGTCCGGAGGCGCAGCAACTCGCGACCTATGTCGGCTGGCTGCTGCACGGCGTCAAAGGCGGGCTGATCGCCGGAACGCTGTTCGTGCTGCCGGGCGCGCTCGTCGTCCTCGCGCTTTCCTGGCTCTATCTTGCGCATGGCTCGGCGCCGCTCGTCGAGGCGGCGTTTTTCGGCGTGCGCGCGGCGGTCGTCGCCTTCGTCATCGAAGCTTTGATCCGGATTTCAAAGCGCGCCCTCAAGTCGCGCACTGATTATTGGATCGCAGTCGCGTCCTTCGCGGCGCTGACGCTTCTCGCCGCGCCATTTCCGCTGATCATCATAGCGGCGGGCTTGGCGGGAGCGTTCTTCATCAAACGCACGACGCCGCCGGCCGAGACGCTTGCGCCTGTCAGCCAGCCTTCGACGGCGCATGCGCTTTCCGCCGCCGCGCTGTGGGCGTTCGCGTGGCTTGCCCCGCTGGGGCTGTCCTTCGCCGCCCTCGGCCCCGATCATGTGTTGTCGCGTGTGGGCGCCTTGTTCGCCAAGCTCGCGGTCGTGACGTTTGGCGGCGCCTATGCTGTCCTGTCCTATCTTCGCCAGCAGGCGGTCGACGCCGAAGGCTGGCTTTCGCCCCAGCAGATGATCGACGGGCTCGGCCTTGCGGAAACTACGCCGGGTCCGCTCGTCCTCGTGAATCAGTTCGTCGGTTATGTCGCCGGCTGGCAGGCCGAAGGCGGCGGCGCGATTCTGGCGCTCGCCGCCGCGCTGATGGCGACATGGATGACGTTCGCCCCCTCCTTTCTCTGGATATTCGCCGGCGCGCCTTATGCTGAGGGGCTGCGGCGCAATCACCGAGCGTCAGCAGCGCTTGCCGCTATCACAGCCGCGGTGCTCGGCGTCGTCGCCAACCTCGCCTTCTGGTTCGCCGTGCATGTGCTCTTCAGGGAAACTGCGGCCGCAAGGCTGGCCTGGGGCGTCACCTTAGATCTGCCGGCGCTTTCCTCGTTTGATTTCGCCGCCTTTTTGATCTCGGGCGCGACAGCGTTCGCGCTCATCCGGTTGCACGCAAACGCCATCCTGGTCGTCGTCGCGGCGGCGATCGCCGGCGTTGCGGTTAGAATCGTCGTTTGATCCGGCGTCTGTGGACGGCGTAAAAGCCGGCAGCCATGGCCGCTTTCCGCGACATACTCCGGCCAACGGACGCCGGGCTTTATTGCCCGCCCGGCGATTTTCATATCGACCCGGTTCGCCCCGTTTCCCGCGCCGTCATCACGCATGGCCATTCGGATCACGCTCGCGCGGGGCATGGCGCCGTGCTCGCGACGGCTCAAACGCTGGCGATCATGGGTGCGCGCTATGGCGAGGGTTTCACGGCAAACCCGCAAGCGATCCGCTACGGCGACGCCGTCAGGATCAACGGCGTTTCGGTAAGGCTCCTTCCCGCCGGGCATGTGCTCGGCTCGGCTCAGGTCGTCGTCGACCATGGTGGAAAGCGGATGGTCGTCTCCGGCGATTACAAGCGGCGACGCGATCCGACCTGCGAGCCGTTCGAGGTCGTCTCCTGCGACGTCTTCATCAGCGAGGCGACTTTCGCGCTTCCCGTTTTCCGCCATCCGGACGATCGCGACGAGATCGCGAAGCTTCTGAAGTCCGTCGTTCAGTTTCCAGAACGCACACATCTCGTCGGCGCCTATGCGCTCGGCAAGGCGCAACGGATCATTCGCCTTTTACGCGAGGCGGGGTATGAGGCGCCGATCTTCATTCATGGGGCCATGGAACGGCTAGCCGCGCTCTACGAGGCGCACGGCGTTGCTCTCGGGCCGCTGCTCCCGGCGACCGTCGACGCCCCAACCGGCCGCAAGCAGGACTTCGCGGGGCGCATCGTCATCGCTCCGCCTTCGGCTTTCGCTGACAAATGGGCGCGGCGGTTCGCCGATCCCGTCGCCTGTTTTGCTTCGGGCTGGATGCGCATCCGCCAGCGCGCAAAGCAACGCGGCGTCGAATTGCCGCTGATCATCTCCGATCACGCCGACTGGGACGAACTGACCTCCACCGTCCAGGAAATGGCGCCGCAGGAACTCTGGGTGACGCATGGGCGCGACGATGCGTTCGCCCGCTGGGCCGAGCTCAACGGCGTCAAGGCCCAGCCCCTCTCGCTCGCCGGTTACGAGGACGAGAACGAGTGATCGCCTTTGCAAATCTCCTCGACCGGCTGGTTCTCACCCCCGCGCGCCAAGGAAAGATCCGCCTACTGACCGATTATTTCCGCGAGACGCCGGACCCCGAACGCGGATTGGTCCTCGCTGCGATCACCGGCGATCTCGAGATCGCCAGCGTGAAGCCAGCGATGTTGCGGGCGCTCGCAGTGAAGAGGCTCGACGAAACCCTGTTCGCCCTTTCCTATGACTATGTCGGCGACCTCGCCGAGACGATCGCGCTCGCCTGGCCGGCTCTGCATGGGGCCAACCGGGCGCCCTCGCTTCCAGACGTCGTGGAAAGCCTTGCGGCCGCGTCGCGCAGCGAAGGCGCGGCGCTGATCGAGAGCTGGCTCGACGCGCTCGACGAAGGCGGGCGCTGGGCGCTCTTGAAACTTGTCACCGGCGGCCTTCGCGTCGGCGTCTCGGCGCGCCTTGCGAAGACTGCGCTGGCCGAATTCGGCGGCAAGGACGTCGCCGCGATTGAAGAGATCTGGCACGGGCTCGCGGCGCCTTATCTCGATCTGTTCAGGTGGCTCGAGGGCTCCGGCGAACGGCCCGCGTCCACGGCGCCGGCGATGTTTCGGCCGGTCATGCTCGCCCATGCGCTCGAGATCGACGATCTGCCCGCGATAACGCCCGAGACTTTTGCCGCCGAGTGGAAATGGGACGGCGCACGCGTGCAGGCCTCGGCGGAGGGCGGCGCTCGACGGCTCTATTCGCGCACGGGGGACGATATCGGCAAGGCGTTCCCCGACATTGTCTCCGCGATGGACTTCGACGCCGTCATCGACGGCGAGCTGCTGGTTTACGATCCTCGCAGCGCGCCTTTTTCGGTGAGGCCGTTTGGCGATCTGCAACAGCGCCTCAACCGGAAAACGGTCACGCCGGGGCTTCTCGAGGCCGCGCCCGCCTTCATCCGCGCCTATGATCTGCTGGCGCTTGGCGGCGTCGATCTAAGGCCTCTCCCGTTCGCTGAACGCCGGCGCCGGCTCGAATGGTTCCTTGAGAACCGAAAGCTTTCGCGTTTCGACCTATCGCCGCTCGTCTCGTTCTCGGCGCCGGACGACCTCCCGGCGTTGCGCGCCGGCCCGCCTTCGAGCGCGGTCGAAGGTCTGATGCTGAAACGCAAGGACGCAGCCTATGTCGCCGGGCGCCCGAAAGGCGCGTGGTGGAAATGGAAGCGCGACGCCTTCGTCGTGGACGCCGTGCTGATGTACGCGCAGCGCGGCCATGGGCGGCGCTCGTCATTCTATTCCGATTACACCTTCGGACTGTGGAGCAAGGACGGCGCGCTCGTGCCCGTCGGCAAGGCTTATTTCGGCTTCACCGACGACGAATTGAAGCAGATTGACCGCTTCGTAAGAAACAACACCACGGACCGCTTCGGACCGGTGCGTGCGGTGACCGCGACGCCAGACGAGGGGCTCGTGTTCGAGATCGCGTTCGAGGGGCTCAACCGGTCGACGCGGCACAAGTCAGGGCTCGCCATGCGCTTTCCGCGCATCAGCCGGCTACGCCTCGACAAGCCGCCGCGCGACGCGGACCGGCTCGAAACGCTTGAACGGCTTCTCGATCGCGCCTGATCAGGCCTCGACAGAGAAACCCTTTTCCTGGAGGTATTTCTTCAACTCGCCCGACTCGAACATTTCGCGCACGATGTCGCAGCCGCCGACGAACTCGCCCTTGACGTAGAGCTGCGGAATGGTCGGCCAGTCGGAGTAATCCTTGATGCCCTGCCGCACCGCCGGATCGGCGAGCACGTTCTCCGAGCCGTATTCCAAGCCAAGATAGTCGAGAATTTGCACGACCGCAGAAGAAAAGCCGCATTGGGGAAACGCCGGCGTGCCCTTCATGAACAGCATGACCGGGTTCTGTTCGATTTTCGTCTTGATGGCGTCGAGGACGGCCTGATCCGACATTGGTCTTGTTCCCTGGCGTTTCCGAGCTTTAGCTAGGATTGAGGGGCTTCGGGGTCAAGGCCGGCATCGGCGCGCAAGTCATGCAGACGCGACCTCCCGCGCGACGTCAAGAGATTTCGCCAGGTGCCGGGTGTTCGTGGTCGTCGTGAAGGCGACATCGACGACGCCAGATTTCAACACAAAAGCGAGAGCGGCGCCGGCCCGCGAAAATCCGTTGGTCGAACCTGATGCTTCCGCCAACCCGCCAGGAGCCGGAGCCCTGGCGCGTACGCAATCGCGCGCAAGGCGCCAGAGGCCGGACGGCGACACTGACGGGGCGGCGCCGGTCAGGGCGCCTTGTCCGAGCGGCGCGATGCCAACGGAGAGAACACCTGCGCTGCGCGCGCGGGCGAAGATCGCCTCGCAGCGCCGGTCGGCGATGTTGAATACCCCCATGATCGCGTCGGCGCCGCCCTCGAGCGCGGCAGCCAGCGACGCTCCTTCGCCGCAAACCCCGATCGCCCCGACAAGGCCCTCCGTCTTCATCTCCTGCAGCGCGTCTAGCGCCTTACGGGTTTCCTCCGAAGACGGACCATGAAGGTAAACGAGATCGAGCGCATCGCGTGCAAAGCGCTTGCGGCTCGCCTCGATGTCGGCGCGCATGCCGGCGGACGAGAAATCCTTGGTTACGCGCCCGCCATTGCGGCGCGTGCCGGTCTTGGTGCTTACAAAGAGATCCATGCTGGCGAACGATCGAAGCGCCCTCGCCAGTCTTTCTTCAGCCTCGCCGTAAAACGGCGCCGTGTCGAAATGACGGACGCCGCCAGCGATCGCCTGCGCGACGAGACGCGCCGCCTTGGTTTCGCTGAACCAGCGCGCTCCAAGCGGACCCGAAACGCCAAAGCCGAGCTTCGCCGTCATGACACGCCCTGAAACGCGATTGCCGCGACTGGAGACCACGGCCCCCCTTCATAACGCCAGAGCTGCAGCCCCTCGGCCATTGCGGTGAAGGGCGTGAAATCGCGGGACAAGTGATCGTAAAGCCCGATCGCCTCGGCGGGGCTGACCTTGTTCTGGACCGTGACATGCGGCCGGAATTTCTCGCAATCCTGCGGCTTGAGCCACGGTTCGAACGCTTCAGCAAGCCTTGCCCGCAGCGCGCTGAGCGGCGCGCTTTCGAGCCTGAACGCGGTCCCGCGCCCCAGCTTCATGAGCGCCGCCACCTCGACCGGAAAAGGCGCAAGAGCCCGCGCCTCGCGCGCCAGCGTTTCAAGGACGGCGCGCTCCTCCGTACCCGGAAGATTGTGAAAGAGCGTCAGATGCGACCTCAGGTGATTGATCGCCGGCGGGAAATGCGCCGACCGCAAGCGGTCGAAATAACCGCTCGCGCCTTCATCGAGCTGCGCCGTGACGATGAGCGGCTTTTCCAAGGTCAGTCGACGCAGATCGCCGCCATGACCCTGCCGCCTGAAATCTCAGCATAGCAGCCAAACGGGCTGTCATTGGCCTGGCACGCCCCGATCGCTTCTTCGTCGGTCGCCGCGGCCGAATCCGGCGGAAGGAGGCATTTGCCTTCACAGTCGGCTTTGTCGCGACAGGCCTTTCCGGCGTCCGGGAAGGGGGTGACGCAGCGCCA
>FRDC01000303.1_pt1 | contig 89212 bp, 92 predicted proteins | sample 1106171 | NCBI WGS metagenome assembly FRDC01 (sample SAMEA3930566, study PRJEB13176) | freshwater metagenome | biome: Drinking water system; feature: drinking water; material: water | place: Singapore | collected 2014-12-20
CAATCAGAATGCGCAGAAACTGTCACGCCGCGACAATCAACTTCTCATCCTGATCGTCGCGCTGCTCTCACCTTGAATGTCGCGCTACACTGCGCGAAGATCGCCGGTCCTTCTTCCTCATAGAGGCGCAGAATGTCGGCTGCGCGCAGGCCGAGAGCGAGACCGATGGCGATGATCCCGCCCGTCGATGTTCCCGCGATCAAGTCGAAGTAGCGCCCGATCGGCTGTTCGAGATCTTGCTCAAGATTGGCGAGGAAGGCCGCCGGGAAAGTTCCCCGGATGCCGCCCCCATCGATGGTCAGGATGCGCTTCACCGCCGACTGCTCCTGCGCTCAGTGCTTCTTGTCGCGCGGCGGCATCGGGTCGTTGCCCGGCGCGACCGTATCCGAATCGCGCCAGCGGCCGTCACGCCCCTGGATACGGACTTCGCCGCCCCCCAGGTTGCGCACCGTCTGCTTGGCGGCCTGCTCTGCGGAACGCTGGGTCGAATGCACGCTGCTGGCGCGCTGCGCGCCCGCCGCCTTCACGGCCCATCCGTTCGGGTGCTTCGTCACATATCGGTCTGCCATAACCTCACTCCTTGACTCGACTCACATTAACCGCATATAAACTATTCTCATCGAACGTCAAGATTCGCATAGTTTCTATACTAATGGAGAGTCGCCAAGGTGCGCTGGGGTGTCGAGCAACGACTGGAGTTTATCGAGTTCCGCCTGTTCTGGGAGGGCACGATCAACCGCGCCGATATCATCGAATGCTTCGGTGTCTCGACGCCGCAAGCATCGAAGGATCTGTCGCTTTATCAAGCGCGTGCGCCAGGCAACATGCTCTACGACGCAAGCGCCAAGCGCTACGTGGCGGCAGACGCATTCGTGCTGCGGTTTCTCGATCCTGACCCGTACAAGTATCTCTCGCAGCTCAGGGCCGTTGCCGAGGGGATGTTGCCGGCAAGCGAGTCATGGATCGCAGCGATGCCGAGCGCTGACGTCGCGCTCACGCCCAAGCGCGAAATCGACATCGCTATCCTGCGACGGGTTCTCGAAGCGGTACGGGAGAACCAGTCGATCGACGTATTCTACCAGTCCATGAACAGCGCCCGGCCCGACCCGATCTGGCGGCGGATGACACCGCACGCGTTCGGGTACGATGGTTTTCGCTGGCACGTGCGAGGGTTTTGTCACGTCGAGAACAAATTCAAGGACTTCCTGCTTCCCCGGATCCTGGAGGTTGGCGGGAAAGGTGAGCCGGGCCAATCTGGCGAACATGACTGGCTCTGGAACAACTATTTCGATGTGATTGTCGGTCCACACCCGGAGCTGACCGAAAGTCAGAAGCGAGTTGTCGCCAAGGACTACGGCCTCGAAGTCGACACAACGGTGCTTTCCGTGCGCTATGCGATGCTATTTTATGTATTGAAAAGGCTCGGTTTGCTTGATGATGCCGCAAAGCGCAGTGCGCGAAGCCAACATATCGTCAATGTGAACCGCAAGGAAACGCTGGTCGCGCTCGAACGCGCCGAGTTCCAGCTTTAGGACGTGGACAGGGGACGGTAGTGCCGATGGGGGCGAAGCTTGAAGAGATCAAGAACGGTGCATCGGTGCGCGGCATTGCCTCGAACCAGCCCGTTCATGTCATTTCGGTCGACTGGATCGGCGATCAGGCGATCAATGTCGTGTACCGTGATCATAACGGAACCGTTGCCGAGTCTGTCCTCTACCGGGATGACGAACATCGCCTAGAGGTAGAGCAGAATGGCCGTCCCTGGTCGTTCGATGCCGACGGTGCGCTTTTGCGTCTGGTGACCGAGGCGAACCGGATCAAGCTGGCGCATTATTTCGACCCCTATCTTGCCATCCACACCAGCATGGTCGACCCGCTGCCGCACCAGATTTCGGCAGTCTATGGCGAGATGCTGCCGCGTCAGCCGCTGCGCTTCCTGCTCGCCGACGATCCCGGGGCTGGCAAGACGATCATGGCCGGGCTGCTGATCAAGGAGTTGATCGCGCGCAGCGATCTTGAGCGCTGCCTGATCGTTGCGCCTGGCAGTCTGGTCGAGCAGTGGCAGGACGAACTCGGTCAGAAGTTTAACCTCGAGTTCGACATTTTGACCCGGGACATGATCGAGACCTCGCGGTCGGGCAATCCGTTCACGGACCGCGATCGGCTTATCGTCCGGCTCGATGTCCTCGCCCGCAACGAGGATTTGCAGGAAAAGTTGATGAGCGCCCGCGAGTGGGACCTCATCATCTGCGACGAAGCCCACCGCATGTCGGCAACCTACTTCGGCGGCGATGTCAAATACACCCGACGCTATCAGGTTGGGCAGAAGCTGGGTCAGGTCTGCCGTCACCTGCTGCTGATGTCTGCGACGCCGCATAACGGCAAGGAGGAGGATTTTCAGCTGTTCATGGCACTGCTCGATGGTGACCGGTTCGAGGGCCGGTTCCGCGACGGTGTGCATTATGCCGACACGGCCGACATGATGCGGCGACTGACCAAGGAAGAGCTGCTGCGCTTTGATGGTCGCCCGCTGTTCCCGGAGCGCCGGGCCTACACGGTCAAGTATGAACTCTCCGAGGGCGAGGCTGCACTATATACGGCGGTCACCGACTATGTGCGCACGGAGATGAACCGGGTCCAGCGCTTCGCCGAAGGCGATGGCAAGAAGCGCAACAATGTCGGCTTCGCGCTCCAGATCCTGCAACGACGGCTCGCATCATCCCCGGCTGCGATCTACCAGTCCCTGAAGCGTCGCCGCGAGCGCCTCGAGACGGAACTGGGCGAAGCGCGCCTGGCCAACGCTGGTCGCCGGGCAGACATCGCCGTGCCCAAGGTCAATCCCGACATGCTCGGCAATATCGACGAATATGGTCAGGATGAGATCGACGAACTCGAAGACCTGATCTCGACTGGCGCTACGACCGCGGAGACGGTCGAACAGCTGGCCCTCGAAGTCGAGACGCTCAAAGGTCTGGAATTGATGGCTCTGGGCGTCCTGCGCTCGGGCGTCGACACCAAATGGAGTCAGCTCAACCGGATTCTCGATGACGATCTGATGGTCGATGCGGCTGGCAATCGGCGCAAGCTGATCATTTTCACCGAGCCCAAGGACACGCTCAATTACCTGCTCGACAAGGTTCGGGCACGGATTGGCAATGCCGAGGCCGTCGACGTGATCCATGGCGGGGTCTCGCGTGAGGAACGCCGCAAGGTGGTCGAGCGGTTCATGCAGGACAAGGACATGCTGGTCCTGATCGCCAACGATGCGGCGGGCGAAGGCGTCAACCTCCAGCGCGGCCATCTCATGGTCAATTACGACCTGCCTTGGAACCCCAACAAGATCGAGCAGCGGTTCGGGCGCATCCATCGCATCGGCCAGACCGAGGTCTGTCACCTCTGGAATCTGGTTGCAGCTGACACCCGCGAAGGCGAGGTCTATGCGCGCCTCCTTGAAAAGCTGGAGGCGGCACGAGAAGCGCTGGGCGGACGCGTCTATGACGTGCTGGGCGAACTGTTCGAGGGCACCGCGCTCAAGGATCTGCTGTTCCAGGCGATCCAGTATGGTGAGCAGGAAGAGGTCAAGGCGCGGCTGTTCCAGCAGGTCGATGGCGCCGTCGATCAGACCCATCTGCTTGAGCTGCTGCGCCGGCGCGCGCTGACGAACGACACGATGCCGGAAGCGCGGGTCGAAGAGCTGCGCCTGGAAATGGAACGCGCCGAGGCGCTGCGGTTGCAGCCGCACCATATCCAGAGCTTCTTCGTCGAGTCGTTCCAGCATCTGGGCGGCCGCATCAAGCGGCGCGAAGAGGGGCGCTGGGAAATCACCCACGTCCCGGTCCGTATCCGCGAGCGGGATCGCCAGATCGGCACCGGCGCACCGATCCAGAAGCAGTATGAGCGGATCTGTTTCGAGAAGGACAAGATCAATCAGCAGCCCGTGGCGGCGTTCGTATGTCCCGGCCACCCGCTGCTTGAAGCGGTCATCAGTCTGGTCCGCGAGCAATATGAGCAGATCATGCGCCAGGGCGCGATACTGGTGGACGACACCGACGCAGGAGAAGCCTTGTCCGCTGTTTTCCTCCTCGAACACAGCGTGCATGATGGCAGGCTGACCAGCCTCGGCAAACCGCATACCCTGTCGCAGAAGCTGCAATTTGCCGCGATCGACAAGGCTGGCAACGCCACCAATGCAGGGATTGCACCGCACCTGAACTTGCGCCCGGCCACGCCTGACGAAATCGCTGCGGTGCGCAGCCACCTGGATGAAGGCTGGCTAACGACTGATCTGGAGAAGACGGCGATCCGCTTCGCAACGGTCGAACTGGCGCAGCATCATGTTGCTGAGGTGAAGGCGCGGCGTCTGCCAGAGATCGACAAGGTCGAGCAAGAGGTCCGCGCCCGGCTCAAGAAGGAAATCAATTACTGGGATTCACGGGCCTTCGAGCTCAAGGAGGAGGAGAAGGCCGGCAAGAAGACCCGGCTCAACTGGCAGAACGCGCAGCGCCGCGCCGAAGATCTGGCTGAGCGCCAGAAGCGGCGGATGGACCAGCTCGAGAAAGAACGGTTCATTTCATCGCAGCCACCGCGGGTTCGTGGCGGCATGGTGGTGATCCCGCGCGGGCTGCTCGACGCCCAGAACGCAGCGCCCATCGGCAACCATTTCTCGGAAGATCCCGCAGCGCGCCGGGCGATCGAGCTGGCGGCGATGGAGGCGGTGATGGCAGCGGAGCGGGCGCTCGGCAACACGCCGACCGACGTGTCGATGCAGAAGATCGGCTATGACATTGCCTCGCACGATCCAACCACGGGTCATCTGCGCTTCATCGAGGTCAAGGGCCGGATCGATGGCGCGGATAGCGTTATGATTACCCGGCAGGAAATCATCACCTCGCTGCATGAGCCGGAGAAGTTCATCCTGGCAGTGGTGCCGGTCAGCAACGGCTATGCCCATGAGCCGCGCTACATTCGCGGCCCGCTGGTCGAGCGTGAACCATCGTTCCTCGAAACCGCCATCCAATTCCATCTTCCGCGCCTGCTCGAGCGCGCAGAGGCTCCGCGATGAAGCTGGGTTTTACAGAGTTCTCTTATGGCTACGCTTTCACGGAGAACCTGATCCGGTCGAGCGCCAGCGGGCCAGCATCTGCGCCTGTTTTCCCTAATCTCGTCCAGGAAGCCAAGCTGGGTTACGACGTGCGGATCGACATGCCGGGCTCACCGCTGTTCTTCCAGTTCAAGCTGCCTGAGCTGATGGTGCGGGATACTGCACGGGAAATTGCGCAGTTGGGACTGGCGGGGCTCTCAACGCCGTTCTTCCGGATGCCCCTGATGCGTCGCGATCTCTCGGATCAGCATGCCCATCTTATGCAATTAGAAGCGAAATTCCCCGGCGCGGTCTATTATGCGTCACCCACGTGCGAAAGTACCGCAGCGTTCAACGCTGCCTATGCTCTCGCACAGGTTCACACCAGCTCCGTGTTGATCTCACCTCGCGCGATTGGCCCCTTGCCTGACGATAAAGGCCACGTGGTTTCATATGTTGCCGGAGCCACGATCGCTTGGCGATGTTCCGAGCCAAGAAAGGTCAAGGTAGCTGACTTTGCGGCGATATCGAATGCGGTGACCGAGCGGCTAGCTCAGAATTCCGATGACTCGCTGGAAGAGACGGTCGGGCAGGTTCGGGAAAAAGTTTGGCCGCTGGTGCCAGAGGGGCTTCGAGATGCTGAAGATGCGATACGTGATCGATTCCCGATAGCCCCTGAAGGGGCTGATGCCGGCGCGGAAGAGGATCTTCGCTTCCGCAAAGTCACAAGAGAAATTTTGGTTCTTCGAGAGGTGGTCCGCGTCGGCCTTGGCGTCGACTTCGTGATTGCGCAGCCTCGCGAACATAAGAAAGAAGTCGAAACGTCATGACTACCCCCTACACAAAGAAACTAATCGAAGTCGCGATCCCGCTTGAAGCAATCAACGCTGCTTCCGCCCGCGAGAAGTCGATCCGTCACGGCCACCCGTCCACGCTGCATCTTTGGTGGGCGCGGCGGCCGCTTGCGGCTTGCCGCGCAGTGCTTTTCGCCCAGCTGGTGGATGATCCGTCGAGCCACCCAGACCAGTTCACGACCGAGGAGGAAGTTCAGGCTGAGCGTGATCGCCTCTTCCGGATCATCGAGGATTTGGTGAAGTGGGAGAACTCCACCAACGAGGAAGTCCTCGAACGCGCACGTGCAGAGATCCGCAGGAACTTTCCAAACGGCGTTCCACCGGCCTACGATCCCTTCTCCGGCGGTTGCTCAATTCCGCTAGAAGCCCTGCGGCTTGGTCTGCCTGCTACAGGTTCTGACTTGAACCCAGTTGCGGTGATGATCGGTAAGGCAATGATCGAACTGCCTTCCAAGTTCAAAGATCGAAAGCCCATCCATCCAGGAAAGCCAGAGCGCCTTCACTACCGTGGAGCGGAAGGGCTCGCCGAGGATATTCTTTGGTATGCACAGGCGCTGACCGCGAAGGCATGGGACAAGATTGGCCATCTCTATCCGCAGGTGGCTCTCACCAAGGCGCAAGGCGGTGGCGACGCTACTGTGCTCGCATGGTTGTGGGCTCGAACTGTAGCTAGTCCAAACCCAGCGGTGCGTGGGGCTCACGTGCCGCTGATCTCGAACTACTGGCTTTGTAACAAGCCCAAGAAATCGGTCTGGGTTGAACCTGTTGTCAGCGGGACCGAGTTTTCCTTCGAAGTGCACAATGGCAAACCGGCTGACCCTGCGCTTGTGGCGACCGGAACTAAAGCTGGGCGTGGTGCGAACTTCAAGTGCCTTTTAACTGGCGATGCCATTACTGCTGATTACGTAAAAGCTGAAGGTATGACTGGCAGAATGGGCTGGCGATTGCTTGCTATAGTCTTAGAAGGCAAGGGAGGGCGCAGGTATGTCGCGCCTACGGAAGAACATCAAGCTCTGGCATTCAGCGAAAAACCTGAATGGAAACCGGAGTACCCCCTGTCTCAGCATCCCCAATATATGAGCGTGACCAACTACGGTCCGACAAACATTTCTGATCTTTTCATGGACAGGCAGACAATTGCCCTAACGACTTTTATGGGCCTCATTTCGGAAGTGGTCCACGAAATTCCAGACGAAGATTATCGCAAGGCCATTTACACATATCTAGTTTTGGGTGTGAGTCGATTGGCAAATCGGCAATCCACGAGCGCATTCTGGGACACTGCTGGCGAGAACGTACAGCAGGTGTTCGCGATGCAAGCGCTGCCCATGAGGTGGGACACTGTTGAAGGTAACCCCTTCTCATCCTCATCAGGCAATTTCGTGGGTCAGGTCGAATATCTAGCGAAAGCCGTGTCAGCACTTCCTTGCTCAGATCAGGGAGGCGTTGAGAGACAAATGGATGCCCAGAACGTCGATTTTTCAGGCTACGTCATTTCAACAGACCCGCCCTACTACGACAATGTCCCCTACGCCGACCTTTCGGACTTTTTCTACGTCTGGCTTAGGAAGGGACTTGCAGGAACGTACCCGGAATTGTTCTCAACCATGCTGGTTCCCAAGCAGGAAGAACTGGTCGCCGACTATAAACGGCACGGTGGCAAGGACGAAGCGGACAACTTCTTCCTCGAAGGCATGACCACGGTCATGCATCATATGGCCACCCAGGGCCGTCCCGATGTTCCAGCCGCAATCTATTATGCTTTCCGTCAAGGGGAGGTAGATGAGAGCGGCTTCTCAGTAAAAGGGTGGGCGACATTCCTTCAGGCGATCGTCGATGCAGGATACTCGATCGGCGCAACGTGGCCTGTTCGCACGGAACTCGTGGGCAACCTGAAGAAGAACAAGAATGCTCTAGCGACGTCTGTCGTGATGGCCTGTAGGCCGCGCCCGGCCGACGCTGAGATCATTTCGCGTGTCGAGTTCATCCGCGCTTTGCGCCGAGAGCTGCCCGCGGCCCTCAAAGAAATGCATCGTGCGAGCATTGCACCTGTGGACATTCCCCAAGCGTCCATTGGCCCAGGCATCGCGATTTTCAGTCGTTATGCTTCCGTGATCGAGCGCGATGACAAGCCCATGTCGGTGAAGACTGCTCTGCAGATTATCAACGAGGAGCTCGACCAATATCTGTCTGCGCAAGAGGGGGATTTCGATCCGGAAACGCGCTTTGCGGTGACCTGGTTCACGCAACACGGCTTCGAAAAGGGGATGTTCGGCGACGCCGATAGCCTTGCACGCGCACGCGGCATTTCAGTCGACGATGTGCGCCACGCTGGTATCGTAGAATCATCTGCTGGTCGCGTGCGGATCTACAAGCGTGAAGAGCTTGAGGAAGGCTGGGATCCAGAAGCTGACAGGCACCTCACAATCTGGGAGTGCTGCCAATATCTGGTGCGCCAACATCAGCTGGACGGTTTGTCGCACGATACAGCCGTACTGCTGAAAAAGTTCGGAAGTGACAAGGCCGAAGCGGTGAAAGACTTGGCTTACGTCCTTTATGAAATCAGCGACAAGCGGCGGCAGGATCGGCAGGAAGCCACAGCCTACAACGCCCTGATTACTGACTGGACCGAACTTACCCGACAGGCAGCTGCTGTCCACGACACGCGCCGTGACGGCCAGATGCGCTTCGACGTCTAAAGGGAACGACCATGGCAAAAAGCACCCGCCAGTATGTGTTCGAAGGCATGGAACTGTTGCCTTCCGCGTTGATCCCGTTTGTGGAAAAGCGCCTGGAAAGCTCGATCAAGGGCCATTGGCAGCTGGAAGTGGTCCAGCGCGTTCAAGGGTTGCGCCCCAATTCGAAGGGCGACGTGGGCTGGGACCAGCAAGGTCTTCTCAAGACGATGATGGCTTTCTGGAAGGACGCCTTCGCCACGGTGCTGGGGCATCCCGAGCGCTCGTATGTGTCTGAGCTACTCGATGTCCGAAACAAGCTCTCGCACAACGAGACCTTCACCTACGATGATGCCGACCGCGCCCTCGACTCCATGCGCCGCCTTATGGAATCGATCAGCGCAGGCGATGCGGCTGAGCAGCTCAGTCGGATGCGTGACACAATTCTGCGCACCAAGTTCACCGAGCTTCAGCGCAACGAGGAGCGGCGGAAGACCCAGCGGCTGGAGATTTCGGTCGAAACGGTCGCCGGTCTCAAACCGTGGCGTGAAGTCGTCGAGCCGCACCAGGATGTGGCGACCGGCGAGTTCCAGCAGGCGGAGTTCGCCGCAGATCTCGCCAAGGTCCATTCGGGCAGCGCTCCCGCAGAGTATCGCGACCCGAAGCAGTTCTTCAGCCGTACCTACCTGACGGAGGGCTTGAGCACTCTTCTGGTCGGCGCAGCCAAGCGCTTGTCCGGAACTGGCGGCGACCCAGTGGTTGAACTGCAAACCAACTTCGGCGGCGGCAAGACCCACTCGATGCTGGCGCTCTACCACATGGCTGGCACGACACCGGTGCAGGACCTGTCTGGCCTCGACCAGCTGCTGGAGACCAACGGTCTGACGGTGCCCAGTGGCATCAACCGGGCTGTCCTCGTCGGCACGTCGCGTGGCCCGCAGGACGTGCTTAATGCTGATGGCGGTCGGAAGATCAGGACCACCTGGGGCGATCTTGCCTGGCAGCTGGGCGGTGCCGACGCCTTCGACATGGTCGCGGAGAATGACGCGACCGGGATCGCACCCGGCTCGAACCTTCTTGAAGCGATCTTCAAGAAGTGCGCCCCATGCCTCATCCTGATCGACGAATGGGTCGCCTACTTGCGCCAGATCTACAAGGTCGAGGGGCTGCCATCCGGGTCCTTCGATGCAAATCTGTCGTTCGTCCAGGCGCTGACCGAGGCGGTGAAGGCCAGCCCCGGCACGCTGCTGGTGGCGTCCTTGCCGGCGTCGCAGATTGAGGTCGGCGGCGAAGGCGGCCAGGAGGCCTTGGCTCGTCTCAAACAGACGTTCAGCCGCGTCGAATCCTCATGGCGACCGGCCAGCCAGGAGGAGAGCTACGAGATCGTACGTCGGCGCCTGTTCAAGGAAATCCCCGGCGACCGTTTCCACCACCGTGACAACACGTTGAAGCAGTTTGCGAAGCTATACCGCGAAAACGCCAACGATTTTCCGCAGGGCTGCGCCGATGAAGATTATCGGCGCAAGCTGGAGAAGGCATACCCGATCCATCCGGAACTGTTCGATCAGCTCTACACCAGCTGGGGATCGCTTGAAAAATTCCAGCGTACCCGCGGTGTGCTCCGATTGATGGCGCAGGCCATTCACGAATTGTGGATGAGCGGCGATCCCTCAGTCATGATCATGCCGGGCAGTGTCGCCATCAATTCGCCGCGCGTGGAACCCGAACTGCTGCATTATCTTGATGTCAGCTGGCAATCGATCATTGCTGGCGACGTCGATGGCACGGCTTCGACCCCATACAAGATCGACCAATCGGCGCCCAACCTCAACCGCTACTCGGCAACGCGCCGTGTCGCCCGCGCCATCTTCATGGGCACGGCACCGACTCACCAGCAACAGAACACGGGCCTCGACGACAAGCAGATCAACCTCGGCGTCGTGCAGCCGGGCGAGCGGCCAGCCATTTTTGGCGACGCATTGCGGCGCCTGACCAATCAGGCCAAGTTCATGCACTCGGACCTCGGGCGCTACTGGTATTCGATGGCGGCCAGTCTGAATCGCATTGCGACGGACCGAGCGGCTCAGATCGAAGCAGCGTTGGTCGATGTGACGATCGACGCAGAGCTGACCAAATACGTCAATGCGCTGCCCGATCGAGGACATTTCGACGCCGTGCAGGTTGCACCGGCAGGGTCGGCCGAGGTGCCGGATGAGGCCGGTGGAGTCCGGGCGGTGGTCTTGGGTGTAGCGCATCCGCATAATGGCCGGGAAGGCTCGGAAGCGTTGGTTGAAGCCAAGGAAATCCTGATGCAGCGCGGCAGCACGCCGCGCGTGTACCGGAATATGCTGGTATTCATCGCAGCCGATGCAAAGCAGCTCGACAACCTCAAGGACGCTGTTCGCGCATCACTCGCCTGGAATGAAATCGTCCGAGATACGGACCGCCTCAACCTTACACAGAGCGATAGCGCTCTGGCCAAGGCAAAGCTCGCCGAAGCCAACGAAACGGTGAAGACGCGGCTTAAGGAAGCGTGGTGCTACCTTCACTATCCGGCGCAGGAAAGTGCGCAGGCAGACCTTGAATGGGTCTCCGGCAAGATCCCCGCTCAAGACGGATTGCTCGCTCGCGCCAGCAAGAAGCTGATCGGCGAAGAAGGGCTGTTGACCGAACTTGGCCCGACGCGGCTTGATAGGGATCTGCAGAAGTACATCTGGAACGACCGGCCCCACCTTCAACTGCGGGATCTGCGCGAGTACCTCAACCGCTACATCTACCTGCCCCGTCTCAAGAATCAGGACGTGCTGATCAGGTCTGTGCAGTCCGCAGTGAGTGGGATGCTGCCTGGGCCATTTGCTTATGCGGAGCGTTGGGAAGAATCGACAGGCAGGTATCTTGGTCTGGCGATTGATCACACCAGCAACGCGATGATCGTCATCGACGGCGATAGCGTCATCATCAGGCCTGAAGTTGCTGAAGCGCACCGTCCGGCACCTTCGCAACCCACCGAACCCCAACCGGGAACACCGGAGACCGGCAACCCCGCCGAACCGGGGAGTCAGACGCCGGGTCAGGAACCGACCCCGCCTGTCGAGCGCAATCCGACCCGGTTCAGTGGCACGGTCATGATCTCACCAGATCGCCCCGCCCGTGACATGCACCAGATCGTCGAAGCCATAGTCGAGCAATTGACGACGCTCCAAGGCAGCAAGGTGACTCTGCGGCTCGAGATTGAAGCAGAAGTGCCCGCCGGCCTCGATCGCGCCAAGGTTCGCACACTTATCGAAAATGCCAATACCCTTGGCTTCGCGGAAAAATCTGTCGAGTGACGCAAGCTCGAATTTCTTACAGTGTGGCCCAGATATTTCTCCAAATTGGAGAGATATCTGGGCAGCTCTCTGAATTGTAAAATCTGTGCTTAAGTTATCGTTTCAATACACTACATTGCTGATGACGAATTTTTTCATTGAACACGAATGCTGAACTTGCCTCAATTGGCATAAGGGAGCGAGTTTGGGGGCGGATGCATGACGATCGAGGTTCGGCAGCTGCGCTACGCAGTGCTGACGGCAGACATGAGCAGTTTGTCCCGGGCTGCGGCGGCGCTCAACATGCGACAGGCGACGCTCAGCCAACGGGTAACGCAGCTTGAGGATCAGCTGGGGATCAAGCTCTTCACTCGGTCTACGCGCGGCGCTGAGCCGACCGAAATGGGCAAGGTATTCATCGAATCCGCCCGGCGTATCATCACCGATATCGACAATCTGCAAACCACGGCGCGGGCGGTCAGTTACGGCGAACAAGGTCGGCTCGCGGTTGGCTACAGTTCGTCCCTGATGGCCGGAAACCTCAAGCAAACCTTCTCGGATTACCTAGTGCGGTTTCCCGACGTTCAATTCGATGGCGTCGAAGCGGGTCCCGAGCGCCTGCTCCATCGCTTGCAAGCCCGGACGATCGATGTCGCGGTGGCTCCGACAGGTATGGAAGAGGTCGGGATTCGGTCGCGACGGGTCTGGTCGGATCGTCTGATGGTGACCCTGCTCGACGGCCATCGCTTGTTGCAGAACGAACGCATCTATTGGTCTGACCTGCGGCGCGAAGTGTTTGTCGTCCCAGGCAGTGGGATAGGCCCAATCATCTCAAACCTGCTTGCCGCACGCCTGACCGAGCAAGGCTACCGCCCCAATATCATTGTCCAGGATACAAGCCTGGAAAGCGTCCTCAGCATCGTGTCGGTCGGGCGTTTCATCACGGTCGCAACCGAAGCTTCGCAGGGCGTGACATGGCCCGGGCTCAATTTCCGGGAAATCCATGATCAAGGTGGAACGGCCCGCCTAGAGTTTTCGGTCTACTGGCGCGAGGACAATGAAAATCCCGCGCTGCAACGCTTCTTCACGCTCATCAACGAGCGCTACCCCGCCTGAGAATTTCGACGCCCTTTCGCGAAGCCCCGGTCGGTGGCAATGAACCGCTCCAGCATGGGCGGGACAAGCCTTTCGACCGTGGGCGCACCCTTGGGATCTCCCCCGTTCACCGCAAGGGCATAGGCGATAAGATCCCGATGTAGCCGCGCTGGCAGCTCGAGTGTCAGGCGTACAGGCTTTTCGTCGGCAAGATCGGTCAGTTTGAGCCGGGTCATCGCGCTTCTCCCGTCTGGAAGGGCTCAAGGATCAGGTCACGCGTGACAATGATCCGGAGAGCAAACCCCGGACGCACGGTAAGGGTGGGTGGAACATTGAGCTGCCGCTGCACCACCTGCCGCCCCGTCTGGTTGACGGTATCCTGTGTGCCGTAGCGCAGTGCCCGGAAAAGATCGCTCTCATCACTGGCGACCAGTTCCGTGCCCGCGCCGAGCAGCGTTGAGATCAGGGCAGCCTTAAGCATGTTGCCCCTGTGGAAGTTGGTGCGATCCTGAAGGCCGGCCATACCTGCGACATCTGCACCGGGAAGCCGGTCGAGCAGGATCGAGTGCCCACCCGGGAGGATGAGCCTGTCCCAGGCCAGCAGTACGCGGTTTTGCCCGGACGCGACGTCGCTGTCGTACTCGCCGATCAGACGCGCCCCTTGCGGAATCAGCAGGATGCGTCCGGTGGGACTGTCGTAGACATTCTGCGTGACCTGCGCCGTGATCTGGCCAGGAAGATCCGAGCGAATTCCCGTAATCAACGCGGCGGGAATGATGCTTCCTGCCTGCACGACGTTGGGAGACCCAAGCCGCATAATGCGCTCGGGGCTCTCTGTCCTACGATCCGCCCTTCGCTCCAAAAATGAACGGCGACTGGTCGACGGTGAGGCAGGAGCGGCCTGAGCCGCCTCACCGGCGGAATTGGCAATCGCAGGTATTGCGTTAGGCGCCGCATCGGCTCGATTCTCGTTCGCCCGTGTGCCCCCTGCCAGAAACAGCTGACTCGTGCGCGCGCTGTCGCGCTCCTGCGCGGCCCGTTCCCGCGCTTGCTCCGCAGCTATCTGCCTTGGATCGGACGTTGGTGTGTCATTGGCTGGCGGTCCGATTGGGGGAATCGGGACATTTTGACCACCCTGTTGTGCAGCGACGATTGGCCTTCCCAGATCACCTGGTAGCGGAGGCCCTAGTTTGGGGACATCGCTATAGTTGGCTGGCGCGCCCGTCACCTGTTCAGCGCGGTTCCGGCTGTTCGTATCGAAGAGGTTTTCTGGCGGTACAGGCGACTTGGGCTGAAGGGCATAGATGAGCGAACCGCCAATGGCGACGCTGGCAGCCACGCCGAGCGTGGCAAGAGCCTTGCGCGATAGCCGCATTACACGTGGGGGCTCTCCGCCAAGGCGAAAGCCGTCCGGGCTGGACGGCGCCACCGGGGCTTCCTCGTTCAGCTTATCGGACTCGTCCTCGTGCTGCTCGTCGGCAGACGGCGGATCAATGTGGGATGGCGTTTTCATGCCCGCCCCCTACTGTGGGGAATTTCGCGTTGGATGCGAACCTGACGGACATTGCGGCCAGCACCGAGGCGCAGCTCGGCCTTATCGAACAATCGGTCGACAACCATGTAGCGTCCTTGCACCCGATAATTGACGAGTTCCGCCGAACCGTCTGCACCAACTACGAACAAAGGAGGCATATCGCCGTTGGCGATGCTTGCCGGAAATTCGATGAAGACCTGCCGCCCATCATCAAAGACACGTACCGGTCGCCATGCCGGCCGGTCTCCTGACAAGCGATAGTCAAAGCTAAGAGACGAAAAGTCGATTCCAGCGGCAACCGGGGCACTGCTCTCGGTCTCGGCTTCAGCGTTGCGCAGAGCAATCAGGGCATCCTGCGGATAGGTCCAGGAGACGGCTGCCATATAGGTGGACGTCGTGGCGCTCAGTTCGAGGTGATAGGTTCGACGATTGGTGTTGATGACCAGATTGGTGCTGATATCGGCCCGCGTCGGCTTCACCAAAATGTGGACGCGGCGCGTAAGGCCGGTGCCGCTCACTGTATCTCCGATGATCCAGCGGACTGTATCGCCCGATGCTACCGGCCCCGGCCCCACAAGCTCCTCGCCTTCTTGAAGCATGATATTCGTGACATGCCCCGGTGAGGTGTAGATCTGGAACAGCGCGCCTTCAGCATAGGCATATTGCTGGATCGCATTGAAATAGCTTGTCCGCTCCGGCTGCACACGCGCCGCAGCGTTTGCGCGACCGATACGTGTTCGCGGGTCTGCAGGTTCGGCGGTGGGCGGCGGCGTCTGCGCAAAAGCCCGAACGGGAGCCCCGCTGGCAATGACAGGGACAGGGATGTTTCCGAGAGCGGTTACCGACAACAGAAGCGACAGGCGCAGCGCGCGCGAATGGGGGATCATTGGCTAAGCTCCTTTGACCAGTTGATGGCGTTGACAAACAGGCCGAGCGGATTCTTGCGCAGCGCGTCAGGTGTGCGTGGCGGCTGCACGACCGTGGTTAGAATGGCGGACCAACGTGTGGTTTCGATCAGCGCCCCGTCTTGATAGCGCCTCTCGGTCCATGCGACGCGGAAGCTGTCGTTCGAGGCACGGATGACGCTTGAGACATCCACTGCGACCTGCACCTTGCCGACTTGGGCGAAAGGATCGTTGCCACGCGCATAGTCGTTGAGCGCCTGTGCGCCGCGGTCAGTGGTGAAGTCGTAGGCTCTGAGCCAGTCCTGCCGCAACACAATGGGATCGGCCGGAATGGAGCGCACCTGCTCGATGAAACGGGCGAGGTGAAAAGCCATTTGGGGATCGGTTGGACGAAAATCGGCGTCTGCCGGAGCAATGGCCTGAGCCTGTCCCAACTTGTCGACCTCGACCACCCATGGGGTGATTGTGCCGTGTGCGGATTGCCAGACCAGACCTCCCGCAAGCCCACCCGAAAGCGCAAGGCAGCCAAAGAATGCCAGGCGCCAGTTTTTCGCCTGGACGCGTGCGGAGCCAATACGATCGTCCCACACCTGCGCTGCGCGCTGATAGGGAGTGACGGGTTCGGGACTTGCCCCGTAGCGGATGGATGGACGTCGAAACATGGTGATGTCCTCGTGGATGATTTCAGCTCTTGTCGGTGATGTCGGGGCCTGAGCCGCTGCCATGGCTGTCGCCGCCCTTCAGCGTGTGCGTGGCAATGGAGGCGCCTTGGCCCATGGTCTGCCGGCGCCGCATTGCTGTTGCCCAAGCCGGTGGACCGTCAGGCGTCGCTGTTCCGTCTTTGGGGGCGTCAGCCTTCGCCGAGGCATAGTTGGCCTTGAGGCTATTGGCTGCGCGCTTGAGCGGCGAGGTTGCAGCGTCGGCGGCCGATTTCGCGACGTTGGCAAAACCCGATGCCGCTGCGGCCCCGCCAGTCTTGCCGGCGGCGCCTGCTGCGTAGGCGCGCGAGGCACCACCCGCGGCGCGAGCGCCTCCAGTGGCAGCTCCTGCCATGGCCGATCCGGCGGCACCCGCAGCAAGCTTGGCGCCCGCGATACCACCAGCCAATGTAGCACCTGCAGCAATCGCCGTTCCTGCCGCCGCGCCTGCGCCGAGCTGCGGGCCACCGGCAACGATGCCGTTAGCGATGCTGGGACCAAAAATGCCGAGGCCGAGCAGTGTCAATGCGGCCAGAGCAATGGCCATGACCTGCTGGATGTCAGGTTCGGCGCCAAGCCCGGCGTTGATGAACTGCGCAAAAAGAGTGGTGCCGATGCCGGTGATGACGGCCAGCACGAGGACCTTGATCCCCGACGAAATGATATGCCCAAGAACGCGCTCTGCCATGAAGGCGGTGCGTCCAAAGAAGGCAAACGGTAGCAGGACGAAGCCTGCAAGCGTGACCAGCTTGAACTCGATGATCGTGACGAAGACCTGGATTGCCAGCACGAAGAAGGCGATTACGACGATCACCCAGGCAATCAGCAGGATGAGGATCTGCACGAAGTTTGTGAAGAGCCCTACCGGTCCGACGAGGTCTGCGGTCGCATCGATCAGAGGCTGTCCGGCATCAAGCCCGGTGGCGGCGACGACACCGGGGCGCATGAAATCGCCAATCGCCATGCCGCTGCCGCTGGCCTGGAGGCCGAGACCGGCAAAGCTCTGGAGCATGATCCCGGCGAGGTTCGAGAAGTTGCCGATGATGAATGCGAAAGTGCCGATATAGAGCGTCTTCTTGATCAGACGCTGCAGGACATCCTCGTCCGTGCCCCAAGCCCAGAACAAGGCCGCCAGCGTGACGTCGATCACGATCAGGGTCGATGACAGGAACCCCACCTCGCCGCCCAGCAGGCCAAAGCCACTGTCGATATATTGGATGAAGACCGCCAGGAACTGGTCGATCACGCCGGTGTCATTCATCGGTGACCATCCCTTCCATGGAAAAATCGCTGGCGTTCGGCATCCCAGACGGCGTCGCACCCAGATTCCGGCATGGTGATTGTCCGACAGCGCCTGAGTTCGGCGGCATGAGGGTCGGGAGACGTTGCCTCGTCAGCGACAAGGATGGTCGTCGTTGGCACCACTGGCGACCGCGTTGCCGAAGCAATCGCGATCGCCATGAGGAGCCCGCCAAGTGCTGCGGCCGCCGCCAACTTGACCGACCGGCTCATGTCAGTTGCGGGTCCGGAAGCGGCGGAAGCGCTCGCGTCCTTCAGCCTCAGTCGCTGCACTGCGGGCAGATTCCAGTGCCTGTGCGCGGCTATGCGCCGCGATGGCCGCTGTCAGATCGGCAAGCTGCTGGGTCTGCAACGCGAGCAGCTGATTTCCCGCCTGTGCTGCCTGAAGAGCGCCTGTTGCCGACTGGCTGGCACCAACAAGCGTCGTGATGGTGCTGCGGGTCGCGCCGAGATTGCCGACGATCCCGGCCTGAACCTTCATGGCATCTTCAAACGCGCCGACGCTGTCCTGCCAGCGGGCATCGGCATTGGCGACCATCTGAGCCTGCCCCGCTGACAGGGCTGCGCCCTTGTAGCGACCGTTGAACACCTGCTGGACGTCGGTCACATCGTAGGCGATCCGCTGCGCCTGGTTGAGCAACTGCCTTGTCTGATCGACCTGTTGCTGGAGCGTCTGGATCGTCGAAACCGGCAAGCTTGCGAGATTGCGCGCTTCGTTGATCAAGCTGGTCGCCTGATTCTGGATCTGCTGGATCTGGTTGTTGATCTGCTGCAGCGTCCGGGCGGCGGTCAGCACGTTTTGCGCGTAGTTGCTGGGATCATAGACAATCCCGCCGAACTGGGCCTGCGCTGGCGCGGCGATCATGGTGCCTGCCACAAGCGAGGTGGCGATTGCCGTCGCCATGAGGGTGCGGCGTAGGACGGGAATTTTCATGGGAGGATTTCCTTTCCGTTGAGTGCGGGCGGCGGGGGAGGAAGCAGTTCGGCCGCCCATGCGAGGCTGCGATGCCGGAGCCAGGCCGCCGCAAAGCCGTCGCGGCCATGGGCAGCGACAAGTTCGGCAATGCGGAGCTGGTCGGATTTGGAGGATGCCGCGCTGAAGGCGAGTGCGACCTCGCCAAGGCCAAGTTCGAACAGGCGATTGCCGCGCCGTGACTGGCAGTAATAATCGCGCTTCGGCGTGGCCCGGCTTAGGATCTCGATTTGCCGGTCATTCAGTCCAAACCGCTCATACACCTTGGCAATCTGGGGTTCGGCGGCCCGCTCGTTAGGCAGAAATATCCGCGTCGGGCAGCTCTCGATGATGGTCGGCGCGATGGCCGAGGTCTCGATGTCGGCAAGGCTTTGCGTGGCGAAGATGACGCTGGCATTCTTCTTGCGCAGCGTCTTCAGCCATTCGCGCAGCTGTGCGGCGAAGGCCGGGCTATCGAGCACCAGCCAGCCCTCATCGATGATGATCATGGTTGGCGAGCCGTCGAGCCGACCCTCGATCCGGTGAAACAGATAGGCGAGAACAGCTGCAGCCGACGACGCGCCGATTAGACCCTCGGTCTCGAACGCCTGGACCGGGGCCTCACCAAGACGTTCCTGCTCGGCATCAAGCAGCCTGCCCCAAGGGCCTCCGACGAGGTAGGGCGACAGCGCCTGTTTCAGCTCCTGCGATTGCAGCAGCACGGCTAGTCCGGTCAGGGTGCGTTCGGGCGGCGGGGCGGACGCAAGTGACGTCAGCGCCGACCAGAGATGCTCCTTTGCCGCCGGGTCAACATGCACGCCTTCGCCCGCGAACATCGCTGCCAGCCATTCCGCAGCCCAGGCGCGCTCACCCGGATTGTCGATGCGGGCGAGCGGTTGAAGCGCGACGGCCGTGTTGTCATCCTCATCTGCGCTGAGGGCACCGCCCAGGTCCTGCCAATCGCCGCCCATTCCAAGTGCTGCGGCCCGGATGGAACCGCCGAAGTCGAAGGCGAAGATTTGCGAGCCGGGGTAGCGCCGGAATTGCAGAGCCATCAGCGCCAGCAGCACCGATTTCCCGGCCCCTGTCGGGCCAACAATCAGGCTGTGGCCGACATCGCCGACATGAAGGGAAAGGCGGAACGGGGTCGAGCCTTCGGTCTTGCCGTAAAGCAAGGGGACGTCACCGAAATGCTCGTCCCGTTCCGCTCCCGCCCATACCGCTGACAGGGGGATCAGGTGGGCGAGATTGAGCGTGGAAATGGGGGGCTGGCGGACATTGGCGTAGACATGACCGGGGAGCGATCCCAGCCACGCCTCGATCGCGTTCATGCCCTCGATCGTGCAGGTGAAATCGCGGCCCTGGATGACCTTCTCGACCAAGCGAAGCTTCTCGGCAGCAAGCGCCGGATCGCGGTCCCAAACGGTGACCGTTGCCGTAACGTAGGCAATGCCGGCATGGTCGGCGCCGAGTTCCTGAAGCGCCATGTCAGCGTCGGCAGCCTTGTTCGAAGCGTCCGAATCCATGAGTACCGATTGCTCGTTGGTCATCACCTCCTTGAGAATGGCGGCGACCGATTTGCGCTTGGCGAACCATTGGCGGCGGATTTTTGCCAGCAGCTTGGTTGCATCGGTCTTGTCGAGCATGATCGCACGGGTCGACCACCGGTATGGAAATGCCTGCCGGTTGAGTTCGTCGAGCAGTCCGGGAAATGTTGCGGTCGGGAAGCCGGTAATGGTGAGCGTGCGCAGATGGGCTTGCCCCAGCTTTGGTTCGAGACCGCCGGTCAGCGGCTCGTCGGTCAGCAAGGCGTCGAGATAGACGGGCGTTTCGGGAACGCGGACATGCTGGATTTTGGTGGAAACAGTGCTGTGAAGATAGGTCAGCGTCGCGCGATCATCGAGCCAGCCGGCATCGGGCATGAAGCCCTCGACAAGGTGCAGTACGCGGTCCGTTCGATCGACGAAGGACTTAACCAGCTCGTTTGGGTCGACACCCGTCGCCGCCTTGCCCTCGTAGAGCCAGCTTTCGGCGCGGGCCGCATCCTCCGGCGGTGGCATCCACAGCAGGGTGAGGTAGTAGCCGCTCTCGAAGTGCGCTCCCTCTTCGCGAAACTGCTCACGACGCTCCATGTCGACCAGGGCCGAAACGGGATCGGGGAAATTGCTATGCGGGTAAGCCTGTGCGGGGATACGCTGCGCTTCGACGAACACGGCCCATCCCGAGCCCAGTCGCCTCAGGGCATTATTGAGGCGTGATGTCACGGCTACCAGCTCAGCGGGCGTGGCGCTGTCGAGATCCGGACCGCGAAAGCGCGCCGTGCGCTGAAACGATCCGTCCTTGTTGAGCACCACGCCCGGCCCCACCAGTGCGACCCAGGGGAGGAAGTCGGCCAGACTGGCGGATTTGGTGCGGTATTCGCGGAGCGACATCATGGCCGCACCCACGTCGGATATTTGAGGTGACGGCGCGCGACATCGACGAACTGGGGATCACGCCGGGCCGCCCAGACAGCGAGTGCGTGTCCGATTGCCCATATCGCGAGGCCCGCGATCCACAGCCGCAAGCCGAGGCCAATCGCGCCCGCCAACGTACCATTGACGATTGCCAGAGCACGAGGGGCGCCGCCGAGCAGAATCGGCTCTGCCAGCGCGCGGTGGACCGGCGCGTAGAAACCCAAGATATCGTCAGCCGGTGGCATCAGATGAGCGCCCCGCCGCCAAAGCTGAAGAAGCTGAGGAAGAAGCTCGATGCGGCAAAGGCGATCGAGAGGCCGAAAACGATCTGGATCAGCCGGCGAAAGCCGCCGGACGTATCGCCGAACGCCAGGCTGAGGCCGGTGACGATGATGATGATCACCGCGACAATCTTGGCGACCGGCCCTTCGATGCTTTCAAGGATCGATTGCAGTGGTGCTTCCCACGGCATCGACGATCCACCAGCAAGGGCCGGGGTGGAAGTGGCCACCGCAACAAATGCTGCGGCAGCGGCGAGCGAAGCACGAGTGGTGCCACGCCGGAGGGCACGGGTCATAGGAGGTCTCCTTGAGTTTGGGTGGCGGGGATCAGGCGATAATCGCCGGTGACAGGGTCGAGCCCGTCGACGCGGGCCAGTTCGGCGAGACGTCGCCCAGTGCCCTCGCGCACCAGCACGGCGACGAGGTTGATAGTCTCGGCAATCTGGGCGCGCGGAACGGTGACGACTGCTTCCTGGATCAATTGCTCCATCCGCCGAAGTGCGCCCATGGCGCTTCCGGCATGGATCGTTCCGATCCCGCCAGGGTGGCCAGTGCCCCAGGCTTTGAGCAGATCGAGCGCCTCGGCGCCGCGCACTTCGCCAATCGGGATCCGGTCAGGGCGCAGACGGAGGCTGGATCGAACCAGGTCGGATAGCGAAGCCACGCCATCTTTTGTCCGCATTGCCACGAGGTTTGGCGCGCGACATTGCAGCTCGCGGGTGTCTTCGATGAGCACGACTCTATCGGTGGTTCTGGCCACCTCGGCGAGTAGAGCATTGGTCAGGGTGGTTTTGCCGGTGCCGGTTCCGCCCGCGACGAGGATGTTGAGGCGGTCAGCCACGCCGGAGCGAAGGGTTGCGGCCTCTTGAACGGACATGATCCCGGCACCGACATAGTCTTCGAGCAGAAACACTGCGATGGCGGGCTTGCGGATCGCGAAGGTTGGTGCGGCTACCACCGGTGGCAGAAGGCCTTCAAACCTCTCCCCGCTTTCCGGCAGCTCGGCCGACACGCGGGGAGCATCGCTGTGGACTTCGGCCCCGACATGATGAGCGACCAAGCGGATTATGCGCTCCCCATCGGCAGCGGTTAGCCGGTCACCGCTGTCCGAGAGACCCATACCCAAACGGTCGACCCAGAGCCGCCCATCGGGATTGAGCATGATCTCGATGACCTGCGGATCGGCAAGCCAGGTTGAGATCGATGCACCCATCGCGGTGCGCAGCATGCGTGCGCCGCGTGAACGTGCCTCGATTTTGACTGGCTCAATGCCCATCGGATACCCCGCCTTGGGAGCGGGACAAGTTCGTCCTGCTCGACGGGGACGATTAAGAGACGCAGAAAAGGGGCAGATTCAACAAGGATTTAGCATCATCGTAGTGGGGCGCAGAAAAACAGGGATGAGCGTAGATTGCGACCTGTAGCAGCCGTCGACGCTGCGACGCTTACGCCGGGGATGCAATGGTTAGGCCAATACAACCTTGCGGTTCGGTGCTGGCGTTAGGTGGAAGCGGCGCAGCTTGATTCCGAGTTCTGCTAAGCAGAGATCCATCCCCTCTGGCAGGTCCCCTTCTGGCAGGACCAGTGTCCGATTGACTTCTGCGCCTTCGCGGACTGAGTGGGCTAAGAGTTGACCGATACCTGTGTAGAGAGACTGGCGCCCGCAATCCGTTTTGATCTCATAAATTTCGGTCATCCTGCTTCCGATTTTCACCATGAGGTCGACAAGCAGACTGTTTACGACCACTTCATTTTTTGCGGCCATCGCCTGGCGTTCATCACGAATCGCCCTCACAACATCGCCGTGGTAAGAAAAATAATCGAACTCGGGGCGTCGCCGTCCTTTCCGGCGGCCTGAAGCTTCATCTCTGAATTTATCCCATTCAGCGATCTTCTTACGAGCAGCGACGTTATCAAGGTCTCCTCGCTTCACGGCGTCCTTGAATTCACGGACGGTGCAGACGAAGGTCCAGATGCGGCCAGCCAGATCGGGATCATCTACCCGACCGATGACGATCCCTGATCTTGGCTCGCCTGTCGTTCGTTCGACATCCTCTAGGACACTGCCTGACCAACTCATGAAAGCACCGCGTCCAACGCCCTTTTTCCCGCCGCCCACGCTTCCATCGTGCATGAAATAGGTGGCGCCCGTTGATGGGTCGTGAGCGAAGAAACCTGCGACAGATGCGGAATTCGTAGTGGTCGGGACGTTAATCTCGACGGTAATCATCTGGGTATGGCGCTTGCTGTCATAGACTCCGAAGGCATTCCAGCGCCTCGGTATTTTGGCATCATTGGCATGCGAGAACGCTGCCCACAAAGTGCCGTCACCGTTGGCATACATAGTTTCGTCGAGATTTCCGCTGGGAAAGCCGATGTTGCGCTTTCCGATGCACTGCAAAGATCTAGTCAGGACGTCTTCCATAGCCTTCTGGGCTGCGTCTTTCGCCTTTTTGTCTTCCACCAGTACGAGCATGCATCACCAATTTCTGGAATTTCCGGCCATATGAAGCATGAATATATGTGCCGGGCAACAGAAAATGTCAGGCAACATTTTTGCAGGGGCACTGCCGGCGCGCGTATGTGACGGCATTAACTCTCGTGATGATGTTGTGGGCTTAAAGTCGGATGAGAGGCTGACCACAAACCAAAGGCCATCGCCAGGGCGGTTTCTTACCCTTCCATTTCTTCCCGCAGCTTTGGCCCAGCCTCCATCCGCCGCGCTAAGGACTCCACAAAGGCCTGATACCGCTTTTTCCCGGTTGCCTGTGCCGCCCGCATTGCCTCGTCGGGCAACGGAGCATTGCTGGTCAGCCAGAACCGCACGAAGATCGCAAACGCTTCATTCGACAGCTCAACATGCCATTCGAGGCGCTCAAGCTGCCGCGATATCCGGTCGAGCCGCTTGGTCAGCGCGGCCTCGACCCGTTCCTCCTGGTCAGGCGTGAGCATCGAAGCGAGCGCGGCCTCGAGGACTTCTGTTTGCGACACCCGCCTGGACCGCGCACGCTCCGAAAGCTGTCGCGCCAAGTGGGCATGGATGCGAAACGTCATCTTTTGGCGATCAGGCTTCTTCACAGCTCGATCCCATCGTCTGGATCGAGCGAGGCATTGCGCGCATTGCGCCGCATGGCCCGGTCAATGGCCTGCCGGTTCTGTGCCGTCTCGTCCGGGGATGTGTCGGCGTCGGGATCGAACGGGTTGAAGGGACGGTCCGGCTCCGGCGCAATACTCTCATGCTCGGGCAGGCCGGGCTCCTGGCGGATACCGCTGGTCTCGGTCTGACTATCGGCCTTCGACTTCATGTTGCGCCTCTTGACGGACGCCTTGGGCCTGGTGGTTTTCAAAGCTCCTATCGCTGCGGGCCGTCCATTGGCCTCGGGAGCCTGGAGAAGCTGTTCGGCTTGGATGGGCTCACGGCCAGACCAATCATCTGCAGCAGCTTTCGAGAAATTGGCGTGTACCGGCTTGGGTGGCTCGAGCACACGCATGGTGAATCGCGGGTCTCGGAAATAACGGGCCTTGTGCGCACGGATCGGCGGGATCCCAGTAGCCATCACGACCTCGTCATCTGGGGGCAGTTGCATCACTTCGCCGGGCGTCAGCAAGGCCCGTGCTGTCTCGGAGCGCGAGACCATGAGATGCCCCAGCCATGGTGAAAGCCGGTGCCCTGCATAATTCTTCATGGCCCGCATTTCCGTCGCGGTTCCCAAGGCTTCCGAGATTCGCTTCGCAGTCCGCTCGTCATTGGTCGCAAAACTGACCCTGACGTGACAGTTGTCGAGGATGGCATTGTTCTGGCCGTAAGCCTTCTCTATCTGGTTCAATGACTGCGCGATCAGGAACGCCTTGATCCCGTAGCCCGCCATGAAGGCAAGTGCGCTCTCGAAGAAATCGAGCCGTCCGAGCGCCGGAAACTCGTCGAGCATGAGAAGCAGACGCTGCGGACGATTGCCGGGATTGAGGTCTTCGGTCAGGCGCCGGCCGATCTGGTTGAGGAGCAGCCGGATGAGCGGCTTGGTCCGGCTGATGTCACCGGGCGGAATGACGAGATACAGCGAGGTCGGATGCTGACCGGCCATAAGGTCTGCGATGCGCCAATGCGACGCGCTGGTGACCTTCGCCACCACCGGATCGCGGTAGAGCCCAAGGAACGACATCGCGGTCGACAGCACGCCGGACCGCTCATTGTCCGATTTGTTGAGCAGTTCCTGCGCCGCTGCCGCCACGACGGGGTGGACACCCTTTTCACCAAGATGTCGGGTGGCTTTCATCCGGTGCAGCGTCGTTTCGATCCCGCAGCGCGGATCAGACAGGAACGCGGTGACCCCGGCGAGCGACTTGTCCTTTTCGGCATAGAGCACGTGAAGGATCGCGCCGACAAGCAAAGCATGGCTGGTCTTTTCCCAGTGGTTGCGCTTTTCAAGGCTGCCTTCAGGATCGACCAGCACGTCGGCGACATTCTGCACATCGCGCACTTCCCATTCGCCGCGCCGGACCTCGAGCAGAGGATTGTAAGCGGCGGAAGCGGGATTGGTCGGATCGAACAGTAGAACGCGGCCATGGCGAGCGCGAAAGCCTGCCGTGAGCTGCCAGTTCTCGCCCTTGATGTCGTGAATGATCGCCGATCCGGGCCAGGTCAGCAGCGTTGGAACGACCAGGCCCACACCTTTGCCTGACCGTGTCGGTGCGAAGCAGAGGACATGCTCAGGTCCGTCATGCCGGAGATAGGTGTCCGCGAAGCGTCCGAGTACCACACCAGCATCTCCGAGCATGCCCGCCTTGCGGATTTCGCGCTCATTGGCCCACCGCGCCGAGCCATAGGTTTCGGCCTTCCGGCGTTCGCGGGCACGCCAGACAGACATGGCGATAGCGACCATGAAGGACAGAAATCCGCCTGATATTGCAATGAGGGCACCGCGCTCGAATACAGACGGCGCATAGGCATCGAATGCGAACCACCACCAGAAGAAGGCCGGTGGAGGATAGACGGGGGAAGCGCCGATCCAAAACCACGGCTGTCCCAGTTCCGGCTGATAGCCAAGCGCGGCAGCAGTCCACTGGGTCGCGCTCCAGATGGTGAGGAGGATAATCGCGAACACGGCCAATATCTGGCCCCAGAGAATCTTGTCATTCATGGGATTTTGTCCTCTCGGAATTGGTGCATCACAGGCCGATCCCCCGCCCGCGACCCAAGCTCCAATCGACTGTCCCGCCGGGCGACATCGTGCCTGTGATGTGTTGCCCAAGGTGCGTGTCGAGCGCTGGGCGCCACGGCACGAGCTGGAAGCTCATACCGTCGTCGATCATCGCGAAGCGCCCGGACGATAGTGTCAGGCGCTCGCGATAGATCCCGCTGACGTATTCGCCCGAAGACGACGATTTGTGCTCAAGCCCGGTCCGCGCAGCGATCGCTTGCGCGGTCGACGCAAGCTCTTCGTTCCGGAGCGTGCCGATAAGGTCCTGTGCGAGGATCAACCTCTGTCCCTGCCGCCGGGCAAGACCCTGCGCTTCGAGATGGTGCGCGCGGGCCTCCATCGCGTTGCGCACTTCGAGTCCGAAGCCATTGCCTGTGGTTACCGGTTCGCGCGCGACGATCTGGCGATCAAGCCATGTTGCGCCTGGCGAAGTGATCTGGTCCGCAAGGGGCACGTCCGAACGTGTTGCCAGCGAGAGCCGTGTCTGGCCTTTGGCGTCCTCCCATGATCTGAGCTCGACGATTGCTCCCGGCCTCGCATCGCCGGTCATGTCCATGTCGTCGAAGCGCAAGTGATGCGTACGGCCATCGGTGCCGTCGACGATGGCATAGGCTCTGCCTGCCAGTTCATCCTGGAGGCCGCGCTCAACGAGCCGCCCGACGATGGGGTCACTGGGCGTCTTTGAGTGCAGAGCCAGTGCAGCTGGATCGAAGCGTCCGCCGTCCCGGGTCATGGCGCGGTGCATGGTCTTGATGATGTCGTTGCGGACCGAAAGATCGCGCAAGGCGCGCTCGGCACCGGGATCAATGGTCCAAACTGCAGGACCTTCGCGGGACGCAAGCCCTAGCTGTTCCAGCTTGGCGGCACGGCCGATGAGCAGACGGCGCATGCCGGGTTCGCCATCGCCGCCTGGGCGAAGGTCGACCCGGCCCGACATGTCCTCGCCGAGCTTTGAGAGCTGGCGGTCAAGACCAGTCCACCGTTCGGCATCGACTTCGCGTTCAAGTGCCGTACGGATATCCAGTTCACTGCGCCGTCCGAGTTCGAGCGTGACGCGCTCCTCGGCTCGGCGGCGCAGTCCATCGCTTATGTAGCCGCGGTCGATGATCAGGTCTGTGCCGTCATCAGCAACGCCGCGGACAAGGATATGAATGTGCGGATTGTCGGTGTTCCAGTGGTCGACCGCCACCCAGTCCAGCCTGGTGCCGAGATCCTTGGCCATGTCGGTCATCAACTCGCGGGTGAATGCCCGCAGGTCCGGCATGTCGCCCGCATCTTCGGGACTGACGATGAAGCGGAAGTGGTGCCGGTCATCCTCGCAACGATCGGCGAAGGCTTCGCGATCACTCTGGTCAGAGCGGGCATCGAACATGGATGCATCGCGTCCGTCGCGGGTCACCCCGTCGCGTTCGAGATAGGAGATATGGCGAGCAAGCGGTGCGGCGCGATAGTGTGCGCCCTTGTGCCGGACGATGCGAGCCAGGACAGTAACCCGTCGCTGACCAGGCGAGCGGTGTCGCATAGCGGCAAGCGCAAGCCGACCTCGGCCCGCTCTGCCAGAGCTTCGGCCTGTTCGCGTCCCACCTCTGCGCAGGCGCGTTTGGCCTGATCGTGCTGCAGCACGGCGGACCTGTGCCGCCAGCTTCTGGCCTCTTTGGCCTGCGCCCTTACCGCTGTCTCTCCCCCTTCCCGGCCGGACACGAAATTCATTGTCGTCCCCGCTCATGGTCGGTGTGCCATACTGTTTTGCGTTGAAAACAAAGCCGAATTCGAAGCAGCGTATGGCAGACATGCCTTCATGCCATACGAAATCTGCCAATCATCCCAACCACATAGGACTAGCCTGCTGGCAGCCCTTTTATCTTGCCCTCCAAAACTGACCTGTCTCTCCCACGCCTGCCTCACCGCCAGAACAAGCCCGCACATCGCCGTGACTGTCAGAACTGCGACCGAGAACACCATCACGGCACCCGCGGTGAAAGCGGAATAAACAGGGGGTGCGGAGCCGACTCATCGCGCTGCGAAGAAGCCGCTGTTGGTGCACTGATCGCACGTTCCAGCTGCACCGAAGTTGCATCGGTGATGACTTCTGCGCCGCCATAGTCACGCGCCGCAAACAACGCCGCCTGACGCCAAGATTGCGGAGCTGATGCCGGGATCGCCGCAGTGGCAACAGTACTGGCTATACCAAGGCTTGGGGTGATCTGCGCAACATAGCTGACGGTCTCTGCTGGCAGTCGCCGACGGCCATTTGCATAATCATCAGCTCGACCCGGCCCGGCATTGTAGGCCGCCAGCATCAGGCTGACGTCGCCATATCGGTCCCACATAGCGCGTAGATAGGCTGTCCCGCCGAGAATATTTGCGCGGACATCGAACGGGTCAGATCCAAGCCGGTGGCGCTCGGTGAGCATTGCCCAAGTGCCCGGCATGATCTGCATCAGACCCATCGCGCCTGCTGGCGAGACGGCACGGGAGTTGCCCCGGCTTTCGGCCCGCATGACCGCCCAGATCCAGAGTTCGGGTATACCGAAACGCCGCGAGGCTTCCGCGACATGCGGGGCGTAAGGATGGGCCGCGAACTGGTCTGACCCGCTAGCAGACGCTGCCTGCCGGGCGGTCACTGAACTGACGCCAAGTGCGAGGCAGAGACCGGGAAGGAGGAGATAGCGGTGCAGATGAAAGGCGATCCGCAATGGATGCCGCCTGCTCGCGGAGCGTGATCGACGATCCATGGCTATTTCCGATCGCGATGTGTCGGACGTGTCCAGAGCAGGTGATACTCATCATGCCGACCCATCGAGCGCAGCAGGTTGGCGCGCAAAGGCTGAACAAAAGCCGGGTCATCGATCTGTACCGCAACATAGGCGCCGGCGCGCTCGCCGGTGCGATCCCATCCCGCACCGATTTCGATACCGGTGTCCGCATCGCCAAGCAGAACGCGCCAGTCGGGCGCATTTTCGCTGTCGTTTGCAAGCGCTGGTACAAGTGTCACAACAGCATCAAGCATGAGCGTCCTGATGCGGCCTGCAAAGCCGTCCTGCGTGGATTGAAAGTCGCCGATCATCATGGCTTGATCTCCTGGTTGGTCGTCGGGAAAGGGATGGGTCTGTCCGGCGCGCGCCAGCGCAGCGGCTCTCCGGGTGCATTGCGTGTGAGGACGGGGTGCGCGGTGCCAATCAGGCCTGCTGCTGGGAGCACCCCGAAATAGCGCCCATCGAGACTGTCGGGGGCAGGATTGAGGAGGAAGATTTCACCGGCTCGGACCCGATGGCAGCCGCGCCAGACAGGCAGCGCGCGGCTCATGCGGTCCTGCAATTTGGCCACAGCCAATGGCCGTCCATCGATCGTGATGACTGCACCGACGCGGCAGACCTGCTGACCCGGCAAAGCCGCGACATGCTTCATGAGCGGCACACCGGACGGCAGATAGCGGCGGTTGTCGAGGAAGCGGGCAATCTCGGCGCTAGGCGCGACAGCGACGAGCTGGCCGAGCGTCACAGGCGCATCGCTATCGATCCGGTAGAGACCGATGGGCGCGCTAGCGCTCGCGTTCCACATCAACCGCGGTCGCGGTGCCAGCACAGCGACTGCGGCAAATCCGGCGCTGAACAGGCATGCCGACAGCAGCGTCGCGTGCAGATAGGGACGGCGCCTCACGCTTCGAGCGCCTTACGGCGAAGCCAGGCTGCATGGCGCTCAGCCGTATAGGCGCGAGCCGGCATTCCGGCGCTCAAGCGGTTGCAGACATGGCGCCAGTGATCGGGTGATGCGTCGCACGGATCGACCCCGGCCGCTTCGACGGCATCGATGGCCTGGAGCACTTGTGCGACCTTGGGCCAGCCTTCGATATGCAACAGCATTTCACCGCCCGGGCGCACGAATGGCAGCGTCGTGTAAGGCTCGCCGGGTTTGACGGCGGTGATGATGTCGATGCTGGAGTGAACCGTTCCGAAGTCGCTCGACAACCAGCGCACAAACGCGAAGGTTGTCCCAGGACGGAAGCCGACGATACGTGTGCGACGGTTGATGATCCGATCCGTCGCCATGCGGCCGAAGCGGATCCATTGCTCGTAGCGCTTCTCGATCCAGGTCAGTTCCACCTCGGTCAACGCGCTGCGTGGTTGCGGTCTGGCTGCAGACCGTTGCAATGCCGGACTGCTCATGATCGCCGTCCCGACCCCGAGCGCAAAGCGGCGGTCCCGAGGCCTCGCAGCGTCGGCGCTGAGCCAGCGTTTTCCACAGGTGGCCAGGCCGTTAGCAAGAATCCGAAGGATTCTGTTCTATTAGCACCGTTAGAGAGCAGTCGATTTGTCGCGGATTTCTGCGGGTTTCCGGCACTATCGGGTTTCCGATAGGCCGAGGATCCGGTTTCTGATGGGCCGAGTCTGGCGGTTTTCGATAGGCCGAGCGTCATGGCAACTTCTCCACAGGCAAGCCAACGCGCCGGGCCGCAGCGACGAACGAGTCGACGGGAATGGGTTTGAAAATCAGCCGCTCGCGGCCGAAGCTGTGCTCGAGGCTCAAATGGTAGCCCGGAAGCGACTGCTGCCGGACGATCTTGCGCAGCTCGAACGCGAATTGCTTGAGCGGCGAGAGCACGCCTGATTTGAGATGCAGGTGTGGAACGTCGAAGCTCCAGCCACCGCGCTGATGGCCGCCATGCTTGCGCACAATCCGGTAAAGCCAGCGCTCGACGCCGCCAGTCAGGCTGAAATAGGCCCGGTCGATGGTCAGGATCAGCCCTCTGTCGAGCACGCCTTCATAGAACCAGTCAGGCAGGATCATCTCGATGCCGGTCGCCCGGCCACGATCGTCCAGTGTTTCCCGCCATTCGTTGATCCAGGAGAAACGGTGACGGCGACGTTGGTGCTGTTGCCGGATTGAGGTCGCAACGGTGGTGGATTGCAGTCGGTCAAGTGCCGCGCGCAGCCGCTCATAATGGTCTTTGCCAGTCCCGCGCCCGATGAAGTTCAGGATTTCGTGCGGTCGAGCTGCAACAAGGCGTGACGTGGGTCTTCCTGCATCGCGGGCCTCGACGAGTTGGCTAGCCGCCCAGATCAGGATGTCGGCGTCCCAGATGGTCGCCATGCCATGCTCTGGCACGGCCTCGACCGAAATCCACGTCGCGCCCATCGTGAAATCGATTGGTGTGCAGCGGCGCGATTTGGCGAGGCTGAAAAAGGGCCACGCCATGAGATCCTGTGCGTCCCGCGCGGCGATATCGCCGCCGATCGGCCGGAACAGCTCCAGTTGCGTGGCGGGCGCAAAGGGCCGCATCAGCGCCGCACCGGTCGAGCGGAGAGACAGATGCCTTTTCCGGGGTCCGACGTCGAATTCCGGCGTCCATGCTGTGCCCAGGCGTCGAGGTCTGCGATGGCATAGACGATCCGACGCCCCAGCTTATGAAAGGCGGGCCCTGTCCCATAGCACCGATGCTTCTCCAGCGTGCGAGCGGAAAGCCCAAGGTGAACGGCAGCGTCTGGTGTTCGAACGTAGCGCGGAACGACGGGTACAAATTCTCCATCCATGACTGTCCTCCTGTGAAGTGCCGGACACACGGGGGTTGACCGGCGAGCAGGAGGCGAGAGATCGGATTTTCAGGGGATTGGGTGAACGGACATACCGCGACGGTCTGGATTGTCCCGATCAGTTGCCGTTCAGCAGGCGGCGGTAGCCGCCGTCGCGGACTGCGAGCGCGTGGCGGTGCCAGCGTGCAATCCGCTTGCGCTCGCTTGAGCTATCCCATTCAGCTGCGGAGTAGTGGCGCGCGTCGTTGGCAATCAGGTCAACTGCGAGTTCGCGTGCGCTGACACCTTCAGGCAAGGCATCGAGCAACCTCAACCATTGCACCAAACGCCAGCGTTCGGATGGCCCAGGGTCGAGAGAAACTGGTCGCGGACGCAGCCGACCAAAGTGAATATGCTCATGGAAAGCTGACATGGCAGCCCGGCGCAGTTCCCAGAATGTGTCCGCAGGCAGCATATAGGTGAGCGGGTCAGTGTCGGATGCTCCTGTTGGGACGGTCAACCGATAGCGTCGTCCGCTAGACGTCAGCACCAGATGTGATGCTTGATCAGCAATATGACTGGCGATGACCGTCGCACCTTTGCCAGAGGAAAGCATATTGAAGCTGCCGGTCGTGGCTGGATCCGGTTGCAGCCGGATGATTGTAGCGGATGCGAAAGGGTCCCAGATGGCGGGGCTTTGCGTGGCGGTATGTTCAGGGTCGGCCGCGAAAGACCAACCCCCAGTGCTTGGCCAGACGTTTGCGCGCTATGGGCGCTGCGTCGATGGCACGAGCATATTGGGCCCGATAATCGGGATTGCGGCGCAGGAATTCCTGCGCGAAGTCCGCACGGTCGTGTGCTTCAAAGGCTTTGGCGTAACTCTCCGAACGCCAGTCGGGCTTCTCCTCCATCACAGCTCTCCTGTGAGGTTTTTTGGAGTCGGACGATCATGTTACCGGCAAGCTCCGAGAAGTGCCGGAGTCAGTGGCACGCTATCAGCGCGAAATGCACAATCGATTGCGCCACAATCGTGGAAAGTCGGGAGTTTAGTTTGTGCGAGGATCCAGCAAATGACGGTATCCGCTCTGTGTCATCCATTTGGCACGAGCAAGGTGGCCGTCGTAAACCAGCTTGGCCCGCTCGGGCTCCTTTTTGGGATCGATGGCGAAGATGATCGCTACCGCCTCTTCCCAGTGCGCACCCTCTTTTTCGGCGTCCAGCAGACGCAAATAGGTCACGAGGTGGCGCTCGTCATAAGCGCTTAGCCGGTCCATCTGCGGTGGTTGATCTTCGAAGTCAGGAGCCGACATGGGTCCCTCCTAAGTGTGGAGCCATAATAGTCGCGTTAACGCCGCAACACGAGTGGTGAAGCAGGCCACATTTCCCCCTAAATCCGTAGGGCATTATGCGCTTTCCCGCATAAGCTGAGACGGATTGTGGTTGCGCAACCACTTGCGAAGAACAAGCTTCTGCTTTCTGTCGTTGAAAAATTGTAAAGTTGGAACGTCGAATCTGCGAACGGGCGCTATTGTGCGGTCACTGTTCGCCAGTCTTGTCGAAGAAGCGGGCCGGATCGACGACAAGTTCCTCTGCCAGTCGTTCAACCGTGTCGAGCGTGGGCGAATTTGCTGCGCGTTCAAGTAGGCCGACATAGTTGCGGTTGAGCCCAGCACGATGCGCCAATTCCTCCTGCGAAAGCCCACTGGCGTGACGCATTCGCCTTAAATTCGTCGCAAAAATCTCCCGAAGCTTCATGCTCCGTGGGTCGGCGGAACCCTAATATACTGCCACCCAATATACTAGGGATTCGTCATCGCCCGGTGTTGCCCGGGCGATGACTTGGCCGGGTCAGCTTTCGCTGCGTCGTGCGGGGCGGTTCCAGACCAGATCGTAGCTGCCGTCTTCAGCTTCGAAGAGCTGGGCGAAGATGGGGGCCACAAAGCTCGGATCATCGAGCTTGATCGAGAGGTAGTGCCGGTCATCCTGGGTGCGCTTTTCCCATGCCGCGCCGATTTCGACGTCGCCGACAAATACGCGGTGGCTGGGAGCATTCGAGCTGGCGCCTTCTTCTGCTGCGATACGGACCGACTTGGCCTGCAGTGCGAGAGTGGCGATCTGGCCACGGAATTCTCCCGAGACCTTCTTGAAATTGCCGATCTTTGCCATGGGTATTTCCTTTCCGTTGGTCGGACCGCTCCAGTGCGGCCTCGATGCGCGGATGAAGGTCAGCCAGTGGCAGGCGCCGCAGCGTCAGCCCGCAGCGTCAGCGAAGGACGGGGTGATCGGTCTTTCTTGTCTCGCGAGGAACGGCGGAACGCCGGGGGAAGAAAGTCCGAAACACACCGTTGCGGCAAGCCTGCCAAGCGAAGTGCCTTGCTGACATGGGCGCGGATCGAAAGAGGCGGTACTGGTGCTTTCCGTCTGGAAACGACACCCGCTGCATAGTTCGCGAGGTCAATCGTCGGGAGTGCTGACCAAGATAGAGCTCGAACCAGGCCAGTCGATGACGATGCAGGAGGCAATCGCCCTGACCACGCCGTCCTGCTATTCGTTCCCGACGAATGCAGCGCTATCGGGAATAGCCTCCATCTGATCGGTCGGTAGCAGAGGTTATGCCGAACCGATCGCTGCCATCCATCACGTTTCGCCAGGCGGAGATGGATGTGGCGACAGCCGCGATCGTTCCGAGAATCGCCAATGCGGGATCGCTGCTCGTCGCTAGTGAAGCCAGGCCGTGGGCAGCTTGATAGCCAGCGAAGGCGGCCGGCACCGCAAAAAGCAGCGCAATTCCAAGCCGAACCGAGGGTGATTGGATATAGGCGATCAGAAATCGGCCGATAAGCAGGGTAGCGATTCCAGCGAAAAAGCCAGTCAGAATTGCCGCAGGATAACCGTGGGCGCCGCGAAGCAGGGCAAAGCTCGTACCGATGGCGACGTAGACTGGCAGCGCCAGGCTGGCGAGCCGGAACAGGAGCGAGAGCATGTAAAGGCCGGCGATGCTCCCGAGGATGAGAAGAATGGTCATAGGCGTCCCTTGTCTGGACGCGCTCGCCACCACCACCTCAGCGCAATCTGCGCGGTAAGATTAGCACAATGAATCTCGGTTCGAAACGTCCGAGTGTCCCTGAAGTCAGCGGGCGAATGGGTCATATTCGCGCACGACCTGATCGGGGTCGCCGTCAAATTCGTCGGCAGGGATGACAAAATAGCCCTGACCGGTCTTGATCAGGACGATAACCGTCATCAGCGTCCGGGAAAGGTTCAAGCCAAGTGATTGTGCGGTTGCAAGTGGCATGATGCGGCTCCTGTCGAGGAGCGGGACCACCCCGCTCGACAGTCGCCCCAAGGGCCGGGGGCTGGCCGCAATCACCGCGGCTCGGCTGCGGCCGCACGCGCTAGCGTAGCGGACCCTTCACGGGTTGATTGAAGGAGGACAGGCTTCGAGCCCAGGGATCAGCGGCTAATGCGAGTGGTTGGTCATGCCCGGGTGCAGGCAATTCGCGTAACCGGCGCCCCAACAAGATTGGCCTGTCCCGACCACCGGTCGTGTGATTATCGATGTTATTGATTGGGCTGGCTGGGACGTGAGCACGCCTGAATTGTCCCAAGCTGGAATTGCACTGGTGACAATGTGGTGACAATCCCGGGGGAATTGACTGTTGTCACCAAGCCCTCGCGAGCTTCGCGAGGTTCAAACAATTGGTTTTCTGGGAGAAAACTGGAGCGGGCGAAGGGATTCGAACCCTCGACCCCAACCTTGGCAAGGTTGTGCTCTACCCCTGAGCTACGCCCGCTCTGGCGCCATCGGGGAGAGGGCTCCCCGCGGGTGAGGGCGGGCCATTAGCAGGCGAATCGGGGACTGCCAAGCCCTTTCGCCACATCGCTCGATCCGCTCGCATGGAAGAGGAGTCAGCACGATTACGAAAGGCCTTGGCTTGGCGCCCCCGCGCGCCCAAATAGGCGCCTGTCATGACCATTGCGGGGCGGCGCCCCGCCAGGAGCAAGTGAATTGGCCACTTTGGGGATGAGCGCCGCGGAGCGTGAGGCGGTCGCCGCGTTCCGCCGCGACGTTGTCGAACCTTCGATGACGAAACTGGTGATCATCGACTTTTGGGCGGAATGGTGCGGCCCATGCAAGGCGCTGAAGCCGGTACTGGAAAAGGTCGCCGCCGCTTATGCCGACAAGGGCGTGGTGCTGGTGCCGATCGATACCGACCAGAACCAGTTCATCGCCGCGCAATTCCAGGTGCGCTCGATCCCGACCGTTTATGCAATGTTCCAGGGCCAGTTGGTCGCCGATCTCACCAATGCGCGCACCGAAAGCCAGCTGCGCGCGACGCTCGACCAGATCCTGCGTCAGCTACCGATCGAAGCCGAGGGGGCCAAGGCCGAGGCCGAACTGGAACCGCTGATCGCGATGGGCGAGCAGATCCTGGCCGAAGGCGACGCGGCGCGCGCGCGCGGCATCTTCGAGCAGTTGCACGAGATGGCGCCCGAGCATCCGGCGGTGCTTTCCGGCTTGATCCGCGCGCTGATTGGCGCGGGCGACGCGGCGGCGGCCGAGGTGCTGGTCGCCGACCTGCCCTCCGAACTCGCCAAGGCGCCGGAGATCGCCCGCGCCCAATCCGCGCTCGCGCTCGCCAAGGAAGCCGAGCCGGTCGCTGATCTGGCGGGGCTCGCGGCCCATGCGGCGGCGAACCCAGAGGATATGGCCGCGCGCTACAAGCTCGCCGGCGGGCAGATGGCGGCGGGCGATCATCAGGCGGCCGCCGACACGCTGCTCGCGATGATCGCCGACGATCGCGCCTGGGACGGCGGCGCCGCGCGCCAGCGACTGCTGAAGCTGTTCGAGGTGGTGGGGCTGGAGGACCCATGGGTCGCGGCGACGCGGCGGCGGCTTTCGGCGATCCTGTTCGGGTGATGGGCGAACGTACCCGCCTGTCGATCTTTCCGCTGCCAGGGGCGCTGCTCTTTCCGCGGATGCATCTGCCGCTGCACATTTTCGAGCCGCGCTACCGGGCGATGGTAAGCGATTCGCTCGCCCGAGATCGGCGCATCGGAATGATCCAGCCGCGCGGCGGGGGCAGCATCCCACCGTTGTTCGAGATCGGCTGTGTCGGCAAGATCGCGCATTTCGAGGCGCTCGACGATGGTCGGTACAATCTGGTGCTCGAAGGTTTGTCGCTGTTCCGGATCGTACGCGAACTCGATGTGACAACCGCGTTCCGCCAGGTCGAGGCCGAATTGCTGGCTTATCCCGCCGAGCCGGAAACGCTTTCGCACCCGGCGCGCGCGGCGCTGGAGAGCGAGGCGCGGCGCTTCGCCGATGCGCAGGGCTATGCGGTGGATTGGGAAGCGGTGACCAAGCTCGACGATGAATCGCTCGTCAACGGCGTTGCCCAGATCGCGCCGTTCGACGCGGCAGCGAAGCAGGCGCTGCTCGAAACCCCCGATCTTGCCGCCCGCGCGGAGTTGCTGACGCAGCTGATGGCGTTCTTCGGCCGCACTGGTGACGCCGACGAAGTGACGCTGCTGTGAGCGAAGCGGCCTGCCCCATCGAGGCGTGGCTGCTCGAACGGCTGGTGTGCCCGGTCACCCGCATGCCGTTGCGCTGGGACGGCGCGCGCCAGATGCTGGTGACCGAAGCGGCGGGCTTGGCCTATCCAGTGCGCGACGGGGTGCCGGTGCTGCTGCCCGAGGCGGGAATGCCGATCACCGCCTGACGACAAGCGCGGGGTCGGGCGAGTCGAACGCCGTTACGCCGGCCGGCGCGAATCCTGCGAGGCGATGATCTGCCAGCGCCCGTCGCGATACTTCCAGATGTCGATCCAGATCAGTCGCAGATCGGGCTTCTTGTCGGCGCGGCGTACCCATTCGGCGCCCTGCGCCACCACGGTGTCGCCATATTGGCGGTAGTTAATGTAATCGATGCCACTCGCGATGAATTCGCCCTTGGTGCCGGGCACAAGCTGGTCCGCCTTGGTGACGACCTTGCCGCTCGAACTGACGCCGACATAATCATCGGCGAGGATCGTCTTGAGCGGTGTGGGATCCCCCGTGACGGCAATGTCGGCCCAAACCCGTTCCGCTTCGCGCATCTGCGCTTCCACGGCGGGCGTGAAGGGATTGGCCGTTTGCGCCGCCGCCGGCGCAGCGAGGGCAAGCGCCGCCAAAGCCATCAATCGCATCACCACCCCCCTAACACCCTAAACCATCGCCCCCTGCAGCAGCTTGGGTGCGTCGCCCGCCTCGCCGCGCGCCTCGGCCATGAAGCGCGCCTTCAGCGTCGGGATCGCCTGCACCGCGCTCAGTCCCAGCCGCCGCACCGCGCTTGGCAATGCACCGGGGATGCCGAACAGCCGGGCGAGCGTGTCGGTCGCGCCCGCCACCATCAGCGTGTCGATCCCGCGCCAGCGCTCGTAACGCTGGAGCAGGCTCGCGTCGCCCAGGTCGAGCCCCAGCCGCTTCCCCTCAACCAGTACTTGCGTCAGCGTCGCCGCGTCGCGCAGGCCCAGGTTCAACCCCTGGCCGGCGATGGGGTGAATGCCATGCGCGCTGTCACCGACCAGCGCCAGCCGGTCGGCGGTGATCCGCGCCGCGTGATGGAAACCCAGCTTGTAGGTCGACCGCGGCGCGAGATCGCTGAGTGGCCCCAGGAAGCCGCCCATCTTCTTCTCGGCCTCCGCCAGGAAGGCGCGCTCGGACAGCTTGAGCATCGCCGGCGCGTCGTCGCTCGACACCGTCCACACCAAAGCCGATCGGTTCACCCCCTCGCGCGGCACCAGCGGCAGGATCGCGAAGGGGCCGGCGGGGTAGAAGATCTCATAGGCGATATTGTCGTGCGGGCGGGCGTGGCTGAACGCGGTGATGATCGCGTTGTGATCATAGGACCAGCGCGCCATGCGGATACCGGCGGCGTCACGGGTGGGGGACTGGCGGCCCTCAGCGGCGATCAGCAACTGCGCGCGAACGTGGCGGCCGTCGCTCAACCGGGCATGGACGCCCGCCAGATCGCGGGTCACTTCCTCGGCGCGGGTCTGCATCCGCAGGTCGATGCGGTCATTGCCCTGAACGGCTTCGTTGAGCGCGATCCGCAGCGCGCGGTTCTCGTACATCACGCCGAGCACGCCGTCGCCGGCCTCGGGGGCGAAATCGAGCGCGCCTGGCGCGATCCCGTCGCTCACCCGAATCGCCTCGATCGGGCAGCCAAGCCCCGCTAGCCGGGGGGTGACGCCGATCGCCTCGAGCATCTTGCCGCTCGCGCTGGCGATCGCCGAGGCGCGGCCGTCGAAACCCGGAGCGAGCGTCACCGCCGGATCGGCGGGATCGACCACGATCGCGGTGAGCCCATGCGCGGCGAGCGCGAGCGACAGGGTCGCGCCGACCAGCCCGCCCCCCAAAATCAGCACATCGGCTTGGTTCATGCGCCTTTCCTAGCCGGACCCCCGCGAAGACGCCAGCTTGACGGCGAGTCCGCCAGCGACGATGATCATAACCGGAACAGCCGGGCATGGGCGCCCGGCTTTTGGGGACAGTCAATGGCAAGCGCGCATCCGCCTTTGTGGCGCGATACGGTGCGGCATGGCGCGCGGCGCAGCGGCGCGCTGATCGCGGCGATGGCGCTCGCCGCCTTGTGCCTGGTGATCGCCGGCGCGCTGCTCAGCTACCGGCCGAGCGATCCCTCGTGGTCGACCGCGGCGGCTGGCCCCGCGCGCAACTGGCTCGGGACGCCGGGGGCGCTGATCGCTGATGCGCTGCTCGCGCTGCTGGGGCTGCCGGTGGCGTTGCTGGCGCCTCTGGTGCTGCTGTTCGCCAGCCGGCTGTGGCGCGACGTGCCGGTTGGCGCATGGCGGCGGATGCTGGTGAAGGCGCTGGGCGGCATGGCGCTGATCGGCGCGGCGATCGCGCTGGTGACGGTGGGGGCGAGCGACACGCTGCCGGCGGGCTATGGCGGTACGCTCGGGCTGGGCGTGGCGCTCGGCCTGCGCGCGGCGCTGTCGGCGATCGACGATCCCCAGGCACTGCTGTGGGCGACGCGCGGCGTGGCGGCGCTGGTCGGGGTCGGCGGCATCGCGCTTTACGCCGTCAGCTACGAACTGGACACGAGCATCAACTGGCGGTTGCGCCTGCCAGGCCCCGCCGCGCGCGAGCAGGATTTCGGCGCGATCACCGACGAGGCGCCGATCGAGTCGCCCCGCGCCCCCGCTGTGCCCCGTGCCCGCGCCCTGCCCGACGAACGCCCCGCGCCGGTGATCGCCGAGCGCGCGCCGCCGGCGCCGCCCGCGCCGGCGCGCGCGCCCAAACAAACCTCGTTCGATCTGGGCGACGCGGCGAAGCTGCCGCCGGTCGATCTGCTCAAGCCCGCGCCGCCCGCGCCGCCGGGCGCGATCGACCGCGCCGCGCTGGAGCGCAATGCCCGGCTGCTCGAATCGGTGCTCGACGATTTCCACGTGAAGGGCGCGATCACCAACGTCCGCCCCGGCCCGGTCGTCACCATGTACGAGCTTGAACCCGCGCCCGGCATCAAGGCGAGCCGGGTGATCCAGCTGGCCGACGACATCGCGCGCAACATGTCGGCGATTTCCGCGCGCGTCGCGACCATTCCGGGGCGCACCGTGATCGGGATCGAGCTGCCCAACGCCCGACGCGAGACGGTCAATCTGCGCGAACTGGTGGAGGCGCTCGAGGATCAGCCGGGCGCGCTGCCGCTGGTGCTGGGCAAGAACATCGCCGGCGACGCGGTGATCGCCGATCTGGCGCCGATGCCGCATCTGCTGGTCGCCGGCACCACCGGCTCGGGCAAGTCGGTGGGGCTCAACTGCATGATCCTCTCGCTCCTCTACCGGCTGCGGCCGGAGGAGTGCCGGATGATCATGATCGATCCCAAGATGCTCGAACTGAGCATGTATGAGGATATTCCGCATCTGCTGGCGCCCGTCGTCACCGATCCGGCCAAGGCGGTGCGCGCGCTCACCTGGGCGGTCGAGCAGATGGAGGATCGCTACCGGCAGATGTCGTCGGTCGGCGTGCGCAGCCTGGCGAGCTTCAACGACAAGGTCCGCCAGGCGCGCGCCAAGGGCCAGCCGCTCGGGCGGCGGGTGCAGATCGGCTATGATTCGGACACCGGCCAGCCGATCTATGAGGAGGAGCAGCTCGATTATCAGGTGCTGCCGCAGATCGTCGTGATCGTCGACGAGCTCGCCGACCTGATGATGACCGCCGGCAAGGAGGTCGAATTCCTGATCCAGCGCCTTGCGCAGAAGGCGCGCGCGGCGGGCATCCATTTGATCATGGCGACGCAGCGCCCCTCGGTCGACGTGATCACCGGCGTCATCAAGGCGAATTTGCCGACGCGGATCAGCTTCCACGTCACCTCGAAGATCGATTCGCGGACCATCCTGGGCGAGCAGGGCGCCGAGCAGCTGCTCGGCAAGGGCGACATGCTCTATATGCCCGGCGGCAAGGGCATCGTCCGCGTCCACGGGCCGTTCGTGAGCGACGACGAGGTGCGCGCGGTCGCTGATCATTGGCGCGCGCAGGGGCGCCCCGATTATATCCAGTCGGTGACCGAGGAACCCGCCGAAAGCTTCGCGCTCGATGGCGCGCCGGATGGCGAGGACAGCCCCGAGGACCAGCAATATCGCGCCGCCTGCCAGTTGGTGGCGGAGAGCCAGAAGGCGAGCACCTCCTGGCTGCAGCGGCAGCTGCGCATCGGCTATAACAGCGCGGCGCGGCTGATCGAGCGGATGGAGAAGGAAGGGCTTGTCTCACGCCCCGATCATGTCGGCCGCCGCGACGTGCTGATGGACCGGGATGGACGCCCCAACTGAGCGGGAACGGCGGAATTCATGGCGGGTTCAACGCCTGGGCGCTAAGTCCGCCTCGTTCCGCCGTGGAGAATATCTGTTGTTTCGCCTGTTGATCGCCCCCGTCGCCCTGCTCGCCGCCGTCCCCGCGATCGCCGCGACCAACGAGCTTCAGCTCGTCCGCGCGCATCTGAGCGCGGTCGACACGATGACCGCCGATTTCGCCCAGACCGATCGCGACGGGCGCACGCTCACCGGCGTGCTGACGCTGAAGAAGCCCGGCAAGATTCGCTTCCAATATGAAAAGGGCGTGCCGATCCTGATCGTGGGAGACGGCAAGTCACTGTGGTTCCTCGATTATCAAGTCGGGCAGAAGCAGCGCTGGCCGGTGGGCGACGCGCCCTTGGGGGTGTTGCTCGATCCCAGCAAGGACGCGACCCGCTTCGCCAAGGTGGTGCCGAGCGCGACGCCCGGGGTGATCCAGGTCGAGGCGGCGGACCCCAAGCATCCCGAATATGGCCGCATCACCCTGGTCTTCACCCGCACCTCGGGCACGCCGGGCGGGTTGCAGTTGCAGGGGTGGACCGCGCTCGATGGGCAGAACAACCGCACCATCGTGCGCCTGAGTAACCAGCGCTTCAACGCGCCGGTGAACGAGAACAGCTTCCGCTTCAACGATCCCAAGCCCGGCCCGCAGCGGCGCTAGCCCCAGGCGTCGATCGCCGCCCAGCCGACGAAACCCCGTAAGCGCTTGAAACGGCGCGCGTTCATCCCGCCGAGCGCAACCGCTTTGCCCGGTGCCAGCCGCGCGAGCGCCATCGCCCGGCACGGCCCCAGCGTCCGTGAGCCCGGGTGCGAGCGGGTGGGGAAGAGGGGCGAGATCAGGATCAGATCGGCGCCCGCGCGCATCCCGGCGATCACCTCGCGCGCGTCATGCGCGGGCCAGGTGCGCAAGCCAGGAAGGCGGCGCGGATCGCGGCCGTGCGTCCCAAACGCCCCGCCCGGCCCCGCCCGGGCAACGCCGAGCCCCGCTCCGGCCACCGCGAGGCGCAGTCCGCGCGCGCTCGCGACGCGCCGTACCTTGCCGAGCAGCGCGCGGCGCTCCGCCGGCGGCAGGCCGTGATGACGGAAGACGACGATGCCCCCGCGCGGCAGTCGTTCGAGCGCTGGCCATAGCCGATCGCCCAGCCGCTCGTCGGTCAGCAACAAAAGGTGGGAAGCACGCACCCGCCTGCCTATAGCAGCGGCGATGACCGAACCCAGCCCCGCCGCGCGCCTCGCCGCCATTCAGGCGCGGATCGCCCACGCCGCCAAGCTCGCCCGCCGCGCCGCCGATGCGGTGACGCTGATCGCCGTTTCCAAGACTCACCCGGCCGAGGCGATCGCGCCGCTGATCGCCGCCGGGCAGCGCGTGTTCGGTGAGAATCGGGTGCAGGAGGCCGCCGCGAAATGGCCGGCGCTGCGCGAGGGCGCACCCGACACCCAGCTCCACCTAATCGGCCAGTTGCAATCGAACAAGGCGGCCGAGGCGGTCGCGCTGTTCGACGCGATCCATTCGGTCGACCGCCCCAGCCTCGTCACCGCGCTCGCCCGGGCGATGGACAAGGCGGACCGGCGCCCCGCCTGTTTCGTGCAGGTGAATATCGGTGACGAACCCCAGAAAGGCGGCGCGCCCACCGCCGAACTGCCCGCGCTGCTCGCCGAGGCACGCGCGGCGGAGCTGCCCGTCGCCGGGCTGATGTGCATCCCGCCCGCCGATCGCGAGCCCGCGCCCTATTTCGCGCTGCTCGCCAAGCTCGCCGCCGACCATGGTCTGGCCGGCCTCAGCATGGGGATGTCGGGCGATTTCGAAACCGCGGTGATGATCGGCGCGACGCAGGTGCGCGTCGGCACCGCGCTGTTCGGCGCGCGCGCATGACCCCGCGAGCGCTGATCTTCGATTTCGACGGCGTGCTGATTGAAAGCGAGTTCGCCGGCAACCGCCACATCGCCGAGTATCTCACCGCGCGCGGCCATCCGACCACGCCCGAACAGGCGATGGCGCGCTTCATGGGGCTGTCGGGCGCGGACTTCACCGGCGCGATCGAGCGCTGGATCGGCGGCCCGCTGCCCGATGATTTCGCCGAGGCGCGCGCGGCGGAGGATGCGCGGGTGGTCGCCGAAGGGATCGATCCGGTGGCGGGCGCGGTCGCCTTCGTCCGGTCGCTGCCGCCGTCGCTGCCGCGCGCCATCGCCTCGTCGAGCCGCACCGCCTGGATCGAGCGGCACCTGCGCCATATCGGCCTGTTCGAGGCGTTCGCGCCGCACCTTTATTCAGGCCGTGAGCATGTGACGCGCGGCAAGCCCGCGCCGGACCTGTATCTCCACGCCGCCGCCCAACTCGGCGTGCCGATCGCGGCGTGCGCGATCATCGAGGATTCGCCGATCGGCGCGACCGGCGCGGTTGCCTCGGGCGCCTATGTCGTCGGGCTGTGCGCCGCGACGCATTGCGGCGCGGGACATGACGAGGTGCTGCGCGCGAAAGGTGTGCAGGCGATCGCGCATGATTTCGGCGAGGTGGCGCGGCTGCTGGGGCTGGCGGGCTAGCGCGGCCTGTTTCGTGCCGGGTGCGTTGAATCGGGAGTGTCCCATTCGCCGTGCTTGATTGCGATCGAGCCAACCCCGGTTTCCCTTCACACCTTCCCCGGCGAAGGCCGGGGCCCAGCAGGGCGCCGTGGCATGTGTCGCGCTCCCGTCGCGCCGAGGGATACTGGACCCCGGCCTTCGCCGGGGAAGAAGTTAGCCTCGTCAGCACGCCCTTCTCCGTCAGGGCGGGCGAGCGCATGACGCGCATCAAGCGCACGACGCGCTAGAAAGCGTGGCCCGTGCGGTCGCGTTTGGTTGCCAGATAGCGCTCGTTATGCGGGTTGGGGGGCAGCTTGTGCGGCACGCGCTCCACCACCGCGATCCCCGCCGCCTGCAATTGCGCGACCTTCTCCGGGTTGTTGGTGAGCAGCCGCACCGCGTCCTGCCCCAGCAGCTTCAGCATCCGTGCCGCGACCCGGAAATTGCGCGAATCGATCGCGAACCCCAGCCGGGTGTTGGCGTCGACCGTGTCGAACCCCTGGTCCTGCAACGCATAGGCACGCAGCTTGTTGATCAGCCCGATCCCGCGCCCTTCCTGGCGCAGATAGAGCAGCACCCCCCAGCCATGCTCGGCGATCCGCGCGATCGCGGCATCGAGCTGCGGCCCGCAATCGCATTTCAGGCTGCCGAGCACATCGCCCGTCAGGCACTCGCTGTGCAGCCGCACCAGCGGCGGCCCGCCATCGGGGGTGCCGATCACCAGCGCGACATGCTCGCCCGCCATTTCGGGGCTGCGGAACGCGACCAGCTCGGCATGTTCGGCCTGCGCGACGGGCAGTTTCGCGCGCGCCGCGATCACCAGCCGCTCGGCATCCTCATGCGCCTCGATGTCGGCGGGCGTCAGCCGCACCTCGCCGATGCCGCTTTCGAGCACGAAGAACCCCGGCAGCATCCCGGCAAGCGTCGCCAGCTTCAGCGCCCAGCGCGCGCCATTGGGATCGGCGAGCGGCAGCGCGTAATAGGGGCCTTGCAGCGGATGTTTCAGGTCCAGCGCGGGATCGACCAGCGCCACCGCCGCGTCGAAACCGAGCCAGGGCGTGCGTTCGACCAGCACCGGGCAATCGGGGCCGCCCGCCGCGCGCTGATTCTTCAGCTTCAGCGTCTCCGCCCGCCCGGCCGAGAGCAGCACCGGCGCGACATGCTCGGGATCGAAGGCGTCGAGCCGGCGCGCGTCGGCGGTTTCGATCGGTAGCAGCGACAAGGGGCCGCTCGCCAGATCGAGCACGATCGGCCAGCCGCGCCGCAGCGCGTCGATCGCCCGGGCGGTGTCGCGTGCGCTCATCTTCCGCTCCTCACAGCGCGAACTCGGTCAGGATCGGCACATGGTCGCTGGGTTTCAGCCAGCCGCGGCAATCCTCGAACACCTGATGCTTCGTCGCCGCCGCCGCGACCTGCGGGCTCGCCCACATATGATCGAGCCGGCGGCCACGATCGGACGCCGCCCAGTCCTTCGCGCGGTAGCTCCACCAGGTATAGAGCCGCGCCGGCGGGGGCACGAACCGCCGGCCGAGATCGACCCAATCATGCGCGGCCTGCAACCGGCCGAGCGTTGCGACCTCGATCGGGGTGTGGCTGACGACGTCGAGCAATTGCTTGTGACTCCACACATCCGATTCGAGCGGGGCGATGTTGAAATCGCCGACCAGCAGCGTCGGCGTCTTCAAGCTTTCGGACCAGCGCGTCATCCGTTCGAGGAAATCGAGCTTCTGGCCGAATTTGGGGTTGAGCGCGCGATCGGGAATGTCGCCGCCCGCCGGCACATAGACATTTTCGAGCCGCAATCCGCCGGACAGGCGCACCCCGACATGCCGCGCCTCCATGTTCGCCTGCCAATCGAGCCGGTCATCCTCGGCGAGCGGCACGCGCGAGACGATCGCGACGCCGTGGTGCATCCGCTGGCCGTGGAGGACGATGTGCTTGTACCCCAGCGCGCGAAAGGCGTCCGCCGGGAATTCGCCGTCGATCGTCTTGGTTTCCTGCAGGCACAAGATGTCCGGCGCCTGCTCGGTAAGGAAACGCTCGACGATCGCCAGGCGGAAGCGGACCGAGTTGATGTTCCAGGAAGCGATGCGAAGAGTCATGCGGCGCCGATGTAGGGGCTCGCCCCACGACACGCCAGCGTGACGATCGCGACCGCCTTTCGGCGGCCGGACAAGGAAAGGCCCTCGCTCCGGGGGCATGGAACGAGGGCCGACCTAGCGTTCGTCACGCAGGTGAGCATCAGGCCCGGCAACAGGGGGAAATCCCGGCCCTTCGTCGCTCACCCGGGTTATTTACCGGGCAAAAGCTGTCGTTAACATGAACGAGATTGGCAATGCTCGTTCAGGTTGATGGCGATTTTGGTCAGCGGCGCAATCAGGTGGCCAATTACGGCCCGTTAAATTGGCATTTACTGTGCCATCCTTGCCAGTCTTGTCATGAATTCGTCATTTTTCGATGGGGATCGTGCGGGTATATTGAAGAAACGGCGAACATCGCCGCTCGATCTTACGCGCGCAGGGGGTGGTTCGGCTCAGCCGATGTCGGAGCGGCCGGCGGGATCGCGTTCAGCATCCAGCACGCCGCGCCGGTCAATCGCGGCGCGGAATCCCGCCACCATGGCCAAATCGTCAGAAGCGCAGCGCGGTGCCGATATAGACCGCCTGGCTATCGCGCCGGCTGTCGAGCCCGCGGTCGATGCGGTAGGTCTGATCCTTGTAGCGGACGCCCGCCGTGAGATCGACATGGCGCGTCAGCCGATAGCTGCCGCCGACATCGAGCGTGCCGACCGGCGGCAACGGATCGGGGCCGACGCGGCCGATCACCTGGCCGTCGTTCACCACGCGCACCCGGGCGGGGCGCTTGGGCGGCAGGCTGGCGCTGGTTTCGATCAGGCCGATGCCGCCATTGCCCGACTCGCCCGGCTTTTCGGGCGGCAGGGCGAAGCGCTGCCAGCCGACCGACACACCCAGATCATAAGCGATCGGGGCGACGCCCGGCGCCGCGCTGGGCGTCGTCGCGCCGACATCGCCGCCACGCGGCGCGGTGTGGACGACGAAGCTCGACCGGGCACGGACCGCGACGGTCACCGTCACCGCCTTATCCGCATTGCGCGACTCGGCGGGGGTGAAGCCGAGCGCCGTGCCACCGATCCCCGCCTTGGCGAGCATCGCGGCGAGCTTGGGGTCGGCGGAGGCGGGGGTGAAGCCGATCACGCCCGCGTCGCGCCGGGCGATCGGCAGCGGCTTGGGGCTATCGGCGGCGCCGAGCGCGGGCGCGACGGTGCCGACGGCGATGATCGCCGCCACTGCACTCGCCAGGATCGCGCGCTGCTTCACGCCCTCACTCCCATCCGCTCTCACAACACATATGGCGCAATCGGTTCGCTGGCGCCACCAGTGTCACCGCTTTTTTCCGCCCAGTGTTGCGCTGAACCCACAGCATGATCCTCCGCGGCGCGGCTTGCGGCGCCACGGCGAGCTTCTATAGATGCGCGAGCGACCTTTCTTGCAGGATAACCCCATGTTGCGCCCGCTTGCCCTGATTTTGCTTGCCTCGCTGCCGCTTGCCGCCTGCGGCAAGGGCGACCGGCCACGGGGCGAGCTTGCCTCCGCGCGGGTGACGACGATCGGGGTGAACAGCTATCTGTGGCGCGCGACGCTCGACACCTTGTCGTTCATGCCGCTGCTGCAGACCGATTCGAACGGCGGCGTGATCGTGACCGACTGGTACGCCAACCCCGCCGCCCCGGCTGAACGGGTGAAGGTGACCGTGTCGATCCTCGACCAGGATCTGCGCGCCGACGCGGTGCGCGTCGCGGTGCAGCGCCAGATCAATCGTGACGGCCAGTGGGTCGATGCCCCGGTCCGCGCCGCCACCGCGCAGAAGCTGGAGGACGTGATCCTCACCCGCGCCCGCGATCTGCGCCGCGCCGCGCTGCCGGGCTGAACCATGGCGTCCCGCTTCAATTTCCTGAAGGGCGATGCCGCCTGGCAGCGGGTGTGGGAAGAGCGCCAGAGCTTCAAGGCCGACAGCGCCAGCCCCAAGCCCAAGCGCTATGTGCTGGAGATGTTTCCCTACCCCTCGGGGCGGATTCATGTCGGCCATGTCCGCAACTATACGATGGGCGACGTGCTCACCCGCTTCCTGCGGATGCGCGGGTATGAAGTGCTCCACCCGATGGGGTGGGACGCGTTCGGGATGCCGGCGGAAAACGCCGCGATGGAAAAGAAAGTCCATCCCGGCGCCTGGACGCGCGCCAATATCGTGGCGATGCGCGAGCAGCTGAAGCGGCTGGGCCTCGCGATCGACTGGAGCCGCGAGCTCGCGACGTGCGAGCCCGATTATTACGGCCATGAACAGGCGCTGTTCCTCGATCTGTTCGCCGCCGGCCTCGTCTATCGCCGCGAATCGGCGGTGAACTGGGATCCGGTCGACATGACCGTGCTCGCCAACGAGCAGGTGATCGACGGGCGCGGCTGGCGTTCGGGCGCGCTGGTCGAGCGGCGCAAGCTCAACCAATGGTTCCTGAAGATCACCGAGTTCGCCGACGAGCTGCTCGCGGGGCTCGCCGAGCTGAAGGATTGGCCGGACAAGGTTCGGCTGATGCAGGAGAATTGGATCGGGCGCAGCCAGGGGCTGGCGTTTCGGTTCACCCTGTCGGACGGTGGCGAGGTCGAGGTGTTCTCGACCCGGCCCGACACCATTTTCGGCGCGAGCTTCGTCGCGGTCGCGGCGGATCACCCGATCGCGCAGGCCGCGGCGGCGACCGATCCGGCGGCGGCGGCGTTCGCCGAGCAATGCCGGCGCGGCGGCACGAGTGCTGCCGAGATCGAGACCCAGGAAAAACAGGGCTACAGGCTGGCGATCACCGCCGCCCATCCGCTCGATCCGAGCTGGCAACTGCCGGTCTATATCGCCAATTTCGTGCTGATGGACTATGGCAGCGGCGCGGTGTTCGGGGTGCCCGCGCATGACCAGCGCGACCTGGATTTCGCGCGCAAATATGGCCTGGCGGTCAAGCGCGTCGTCTCGGACGGCGCGACCGAGGCGCCCGAATTCATCGGTGACACCGCCTATACCGGCGCGGGCACGATCGTGAACTCGCACTTCCTCGACGGGATGGACATCGAGGATGCCAAGCGCGCGGTGATCCAGCGCGCCGAGGGCGAGGGCTGGGGGCAGGGGCGCACCGTCTATCGCCTGCGCGACTGGGGCGTCAGCCGCCAGCGTTACTGGGGCACGCCGATCCCGATCATCCACTGCGATGCGTGTGGCGCGGTGCCGGTGCCCAAGGACCAGCTGCCGGTGGTGCTGCCCGAGGATGTGAGCTTCGACATCCCCGGCAACCCGCTCGATCGCCACCCGAGCTGGAAGCACGTCAGCTGCCCGAGCTGCGGCGGCGCGGCGACGCGCGAGACCGACACGCTCGATACCTTCGTCGATTCGAGCTGGTACTTCATCCGCTTCGCCAGCCAGCCCGGCGACAAGCCGTTCGACCGGGCCGAGGCCGAGGCGTGGCTGCCGGTGGGGCAGTATATCGGCGGGGTGGAACATGCGATCCTGCACCTGCTCTACGCGCGCTTCTGGACGCGCGCGCTGCGCCATATCGGCCAGCTGAACGTGGCCGAGCCCTTCGCCGGGCTGTTTACGCAAGGGATGGTGACGCACGAAACCTATCGCCTCGCCGACGCGCCCGAGGGCGGCGGCTGGCTCGGCCCCGACGAGATCGAGCGCCGCGATGGGCAAGTGGTCGCGAAGGAAAATGGTCAGCCGGTCGAAGTCGGCCGGGTGATCAAGATGTCCAAGTCGAAGAAGAACGTCGTCGCCCCCGACGCGATGTTCGATGCCTATGGCGCGGACGCGGTGCGCTGGTTCATGCTCTCCGACTCGCCGCCCGAGCGCGATCTGGAATGGAGCGAAGCGGGGATCGAGGGCGCGTGGCGCTATGTCCAGCGGTTGTGGCGGCTGTTCCAGCCCGGCGAGCCCGGCACGGGCCGCGACGAAGCGCTCGACCGCAAGGCGCATCAGACGATCGCCGGCATGGCCGCCGACATCGAATCGCTCGGCTTCAACAAGGCGGTCGCGCGCGCTTATGAGCTGACCAACGCGATCGAGCGCGCCGGCCACAGCGCCTCGCGCGATGCCGCGATCGACCTGCTGCTCCGCCTGGTCGCGCCGATGGTGCCGCATCTGGCCGAGGAAGCCTGGGCACTGCGCGGTCACACCGGGCTGATCGCCGACGCCGCCTGGCCCGAGGCAGACCCCGCGCTGCTGATCGAGGCCGAAGTGACGATCGCGGTGCAGGTGAACGGCAAGCTGCGCGACACGCTCACCTTGCCACGCGGAACCGACAGGGCCGCGATTGAGGCCGCCGCGCTCGCCTCCGACAAGGTCGCGCGGCTGCTCGAGGGGCGGGCGCCCAGGAAGATCATCGTCGTGCCCGATCGGCTGGTGAACCTCGTCGCATGAGGCGGCTCGCGCTCCTCGCCTGCCTCGCGCTCGCCGCCTGCGGGCTGCGGCCGCTCTATGGCGATGGCGCGCGCGGGCCGGTGGGCGCGGCGCTCGCCCAGGTCGAGGTCGCGCCGATCGCGGGGCAGGCGGGCTATCTGGTGAGCAACGCGGTGCGCGACCAGCTCGGCCAAGCGAGCCCGAGCAGCCCCGCTTACCGGCTGGAAGTGAAGCTCGACGATCGCATCGTCGGCCTGGGCGTGCGCCGCGACGATACCGTCACGCGCGAGCGCCGCGTGCTGCGCGCGCGCTATCAGCTCATTGATCTGGCGAACGGGCAGGTGGTGCTCGACGCGACCGCGGGATCGGACGCGGGCATCGACGTGGTGGGATCGGAATATGCGACGATCGCCGCCGAGAACACGCAGCTCGAACGGCTTTCCAAGACCGTCGCCGATCAGATCGTGGCGCGGGTCGCGCTCTACGCCAATCGCCAGCAGCAGCGGCGGCCGTGATGCGCCCCGCCTGGCGCTAGCGAGACCATCGTGAAGGCAAGCCTCTCCCAGCTCCGCACCGCGCTCGACAAGCCCGGGGCGACGCGGCTGATCCTGCTCCACGGCCCCGACGAGGCCAGCGCGCGCGAGTTCGCGCGACAGCTCGCCCGCGCGATGGGCGCCGACGCCGAGCGGGTCGATCTGGAAGGCGCGCAGCTAAAGGGCGATCCCGGGCTGCTCGCCGGGGAGGCGGCGGCGCTGTCGCTGTTCGGCGGCGCGCGCTTCATCCGGGTGAACGCGATGGGCGAGGAAAGCCTGGAGGCGGTCGAGCTGCTGCTCGCCGCGCCGGTCGCGGGCAATCCGGTGGTGGCGATCGCGCCTGGGGTGAAAACGAGCGGCAAGCTCGTCAAAGCGGCGATCGCGCACCCGCTCGCGCTGAGCTTCGCCTGCTATCCGCCCGAAGGCATGGAGGCCGACCGCGTCGCCGCCGAGATCGCGCGCGAGCTGGGGCTGCGGATCGAGCCGCGCCTGGCCGGACGGCTTGCGGCGGCGGCGGCGGGCGACCGCGCGGTGCTGACCCGCGAACTCGAAAAATTCGCTTTGTTTTTAGACGCTTCGCCCGAGGCGCCGCAGACGCTGAGCGAGGCGGTGATTGATCAGCTCGGCGCCGATTTGGGCGAGGGGGAATTAGGCGACGCGATCGAGGCGACGGTCGCCGGCGCCGCCGATCGGCTGGGGGCCGAACTCGCGCGGCTCGAACAAGCGGGGGTCTCGCCGATCCCCTTGCTGCGCGGGCTGGTCCGCCGCCTCGCGACGCTCGCCGAACTGCGCGCCGAGGTCGCCGCCGGTGCGCGCGCCGAAGCGCTCGCCGAGCGGGTGTTCTTCAAGGAGCGCGCGGCGACGCTCACCGCCTTGCGCAACTGGAGCCCCGAGCGCCTCGCCGCGGCGATCGATCATCTGCGCGCCGCCGAGCGCCGGTTGCTAGCGGGCGGGCCCGACGTCACCGCCGCCGCCGCCTGCCTCGCGGTCGCCCGCCAAGGGGCGCGGCGGCGCTAGGTCTGTTCCATCAAATTGGAACCCGTTCGCCCCGAGCAACATCGAGGGGCGTGAAGCCAGGCGCTGCGCCCCGCGCACGTACCTCGACTTCGCTCGGCACGAACGGTGTTCTCATTCGAACAGGACAGACTCTAGAGCTGGTCGCGCTACATCGGAACCACATGCCTGCCGTTCGTGCTGAGCTTGTCGAAGCACCGTTCTTCTTGTCGACCGTTGTTAAGAAGTACAGCCCTTCGACAAACTCAGGGCGAACGGTGCGGATCTCGCGCTTGAGGCGCTAGAATTTCTCCCCCGTCAGCCGCTGGCAAAGCATGTCGAGCTGATCGAGCGTCGAATAGCCGAGCGTCAAACTGCCCCCGGTCGGCTGATGCGCGATCCGCACGCTCAGCCCCAGCGCGTCGGCGAGCTGGGTTTCGAGCGCGATCAAATCGGGGTGGCGCTCGGCGAGCGGCGCGCTCGCGCGGCCCGAGCGCCCCGGCTTCGCGTCACGCGCGAGCTTTTCGGTCTCGCGCACCGACAGCCCCTTGGCCACCACTTGCGCGGCGAGCGCCTCGGGATCGGGCGCGCCGATCAGCGCGCGGGCATGGCCCATGCTCAGTTCGCCCGCGATCACCCGCGCCTGCACCGGCTTGGGCAGATCGAGCAGCCGCAGCAAATTGGCGATATGGCTGCGCGACTTGTTGACGAGCTTGGCGAGCGCTTCCTGGCTATGCCCGAAATCGGCGAGCAGCCGGGCATAGGCCTCGGCCTCTTCGATCGCGTTCAGGTCCTGACGCTGAATATTTTCGACCAGCGCGATTTCGAGCGTTTCGGCGTCGGTGAAATCGCGCACGATCACCGGCACTTCGTGGAGCCGCGCGCGCTGCGCCGCGCGCCAGCGACGCTCGCCGGCGACGATCTGATAACCGCGCCCCTGCGGCCGCACGACGATCGGCTGGATCACCCCACGCGCGGCGATCGACTGGGCGAGTTCGTCGAGCGCGGCTTCGTCGAAATGGCGGCGCGGCTGGCCGGGATGCGGGCTGAGCGCGCCCACCGGCAGCAGTCGCACGCCTTGCGGGCTGGCGGGCGCGTCATTGCCCGGGGCGACGGGTGTTTCACGTGAAACCTCGCCCATCAGCGCCGAGAGTCCACGGCCGAGGCCGGGGCGGGGTTTGCGAACGGTTTCGGTCATGCGGCGGCCTTGGCACTGGGATCGGGAAGACGCTGGATGAGCTCGCGCGCGAGCGAGATATAGGCTTCGGAGCCCGGGCAGCGATGATCATAGATGAGCGCGGGCAAGCCATGGCTCGGCGCCTCGGACAGCCGCACGTTGCGCGGGATCACCGTGTCGAACACCACTTTGCCGAGCACGGCGCGGACGTCGTCCGACACTTGGTCGGTCAACCGATTGCGCCGATCATACATGGTGAGCGCGACGCCGATGATGCCGAGCCCGGGGTTGAAGCGGCTGCGGATGCGCTCGACCGTGGTGAGCAATTGGCTCAACCCTTCGAGCGCGAAAAATTCGCACTGCAGCGGCACGAGCAGCGAATCGGCCGCAACCATCGCGTTGATCGTGAGCAGCCCGAGCGAGGGCGGGCAATCGATCAGGATCACGTCCCAGCGCGCGCGATCGGCCTCGACCGCGCGGGCGAGGCGGTGCGTGCGCTCTTCGAACTCGACCAGTTCGATTTCCGCGCCCGAGAGATCGACCGTCGCCGGCACGATATCGAGCCGAGGCACCTTGGTCGCGAGCGCGGTATCGGCGAGCGCGGCGTCGCCGATCAGCAGATCATAGGACGAAAGCTCGCGCTGCGCCCGGCCGATGCCGAGCCCGGTCGAGGCATTGCCCTGCGGATCGAGATCGATGATCAGCACGCGCTTGCCGGTGGCGGCGAGCGCGGTCCCCAGATTGATCGCGGTGGTCGTCTTGCCGACGCCGCCCTTTTGATTGGCAATGGTGATGCAAGTCATCGACGCGCCACGCCCCTGGCTAGGATGATCAGCGATTCCGGATCGGTGATGCTCGGTTCCACGTGGAACACTCCATGCCACGCCCGGCGCGCCGCCGCCACTTCTTCGCGCGCCGATCGCCCCTTGGGGAAGACGAAACGCGTCTTTGCTGTGGACAAAGGCGTGGACAGCGCGAGCAGATCGGGGAGCGACGCGACCGCGCGGGCGGAGACGACGGCGGCCTCCAGCGCCAGCGCCTCGGCCTTGGCGGCGTGGACCGTCACCCGATCGGCGAGCCCCAGCGCTTCGGCGGCGTACGCGAGAAACTCGGCGCGCTTGCGGCGCGGCTCGATCAGCGCGACCGGGCGATCGGTGAGCAAAGCGACGATCATGCCGGGGAAACCCGCGCCGCTGCCGATGTCCGCCCATAGCCCCTCGGCGGGCACGTGATCGAGCAATTGCGCCGAATCGACGATGTGGCGGCTCCAGATGAGCGGCAGCGTCGCCGACGAGACGAGATTCTGCCGCGCCTGTTCCTCGGCGACCAGCGCGGCGAAATCGACGACCGCCGTTTCACGTGAAACATAGCGCGCGCGGAACCAGGCACGCGCTTCGTCTTCGGTCATGCCGCGCGCTTCTTGGCGTGGAGCAAGATCGCTGAAAGCGCCGCCGGGGTGATGCCCCTTATCCGTCCGGCGGCGGCGAGGCTCGTCGGCGCCGCCTTGCTCAATTTCTCGATCATCTCGGCGGAAAGCCCGGGAATCGCGGCATAGTCGAGCGTCGCCGGGAGCGGCAGCGCCTCCTCGCGGCGCAGCGCCGCGACTTCGGCGGCCTGGCGTTCGAGATAGGGGGCATAGCGCGCATCCTCGACCAGCTCGGCGAGCAACTCGGCCGGCGCCGCCTCGGCGAGGCCAGGGGCGACATGCGCGAGCGTCACCCCGGGAAAACGCAGCCAAGTCCAGGCGCTGTGCCGCCCCGCGTCGAGCGCGATCTCGGCGCCGCGCGCGCGCAGTTCGGCGGCGGTGAGGGGGGCTTCGAGCCGATCGCGCAGCGCCGCCCGCGCCGCCATCCGCACGGCATGGCGCGCCCGGCGCTCGGGGCCGAGGCAGCCGAGCCCCTCGGCGATGGGGCCGAGGCGCGTCTCGGCATTGTCGGCGCGCAGGCTCAGGCGAAATTCGGCGCGCGCGGTGAGCATGCGATAGGGCTCGGTCACGCCGTGGAGCACCAGATCGTCGAGCATCACCCCGATATAGCTCGACGCGCGATCGAGCCGCGCCGGTGCGAGATCGAGCGCGTGCGCGGCGGCGTTGAGCCCCGCGATCAGCCCTTGCGCGGCGGCCTCTTCATAGCCGGTGGTGCCGTTGATCTGCCCGGCGCAGAACAGCCCGGGCAGCGCGCGCAGTTCCAATCGAGGGTCGAGGGCACGCGGATCGATATGATCATATTCCACCGCATAGCCCGGCTGCGCGATCACCGCGCGCTCGAGCCCTTCGATCGACGCGATCATCGCTTCCTGAACATCGATCGGGAGCGAGGTCGAAATGCCGTTGGGATAGATCAGCGGATCGTCGAGCCCCTCAGGCTCCAGGAAAATTTGATGGCCGTCACGGTCGCCGAAGCGGTGGATCTTGTCCTCGATCGAGGGGCAATAGCGCGGGCCCGCCGCGTCGATCGCCCCGGTGAACAGCGGCGAGCGATCGAGCCCGGCGCGGATGATCGCGTGCGTGCGTTCATTGGTTCGCGTCACCGCGCAGAAGAGTTGCGGCAGCGCGCGCGGGGGTGAAGCGGGGGACATGGTCCAGGGCTCGTCATCCGAGCGTTGCTCGGTGAGCCGTGCCCAGTCGATCGTGCGCCCGTCGAGCCGGGGCGGGGTGCCGGTCTTGAGTCGCGCCATCGGCAGGCCGAGCGCGCGGAGTTGCACCCCAAGCCGCGTCGCCGCGCGCTCGCCGATCCGCCCGCCTTCGCCGCGCTCCTCGCCGCGAAAGATGCGGCCGCCGAGGAACGTGCCGGTCGCGAGCACCACCGCCGGCGCGCGCAGCGCCCGACCATCGGCGAGCGTTACGCCGCCCAAGCATCCGCGCTCGACCAACAACGCCTCGGCCTCGCCCTCGATCACCGTCAGCCCCGGTTGCGCGGCGAGCATCGCTTGGATCGCGGCGGCATAGAGCTTGCGGTCGGCCTGGACGCGCGGACCCTGGACGGCGGTGCCCTTGCTGCGGTTGAGCATGCGATAATGGATACCGGCGGCATCGGTCGCGCGCGCGATCAGCCCATCGAAGGCATCGACCTCGCGAACCAAATGGCCCTTGCCGAGACCGCCGATCGCGGGGTTGCACGACATCGCGCCGAGCTTGGCGGCGTCGAAACTCACCAGCGCGGTGCGCGCGCCGCGCCGGGCGGCGGCGGCGGCGGCCTCGGTGCCGGCATGGCCCCCGCCGATCACGATCACATCGAAGCGCATGGCGCGCCGCTACACCGCTCGTGCGCGCCGGTCAAAATGTTCCACGTGAAACGCTCATTTGCCGATGCAGAAGCGGCTGAACAACGCGTCGAGCATGGCCTCGGTCCCCGCCGCGCCGGTCACCGCGTCGAGCGCGCGCCGGGCGAGGCGGCACTGCTCGGCGACGAGGATGAGATCGGTTTCCGTCGCCGCCGCCGCGATCGCATCCGCCGCTTCGCAGACGAGCGCGCGCTGGCGGGCGTTGAGCGCGAGTTGATCGGCGCGGGGCAGGAGCGCCGCGGCGCGCTCGGCAAGCGCCGCCCAAAGCGCGTCGAGCCCCGCGCCTGTCCGCGCCGACAGCGCCAGCCGGTCGCCGACAACGGGGGGCCGCGCATCGGCGCGGGGGTAGAGCCACAGCGCGCCCGGGGGCGGGGGCATATCGTCGAGCCAAAGCAGAATGTCCGCCTGGGCGGCGGCGGCGCGGGCGCGGGCGATGCCGATCGCCTCGATCGGGTCGTCGGTCGCCTCGGCGAGGCCCGCCGTGTCGATCAACAGATAGGCGATCCCGTCGCGAACGATCGGCGCCTCGATCCGATCGCGCGTCGTCCCCGCGATCGGCGAGACGATCGCTGCCTCGCGCCCGGCGAGCGCGTTGAACAAGGTCGATTTGCCGGCATTGGGCGGCCCGGCGAGCACCACCCGCACCCCATCGCGCAACCGCTCGACCGGGGGCGCGGCGAGCACCGCCGCCATCTCCGCGCCGAGCGCCGCGAGTTCGACGGGGAGCGTCGCGGGGGGCGCGGCGACATCGCCCTCGTCCGAAAAATCGAGCACCGCCTCGACCAGCGCCGAGGCGTTCACCAGCCGCGCCGTCCAGTCCCGAACGCGCCGGCTCACCACCCCCTCGGCTGCGGCGAGCGCGGCGCGACGCGCGGCTTCGGTCTCGGCCATCAGCAAATCGCCCAGCCCCTCGGCCTCGGCGAGATCGATCCGCCCGTTGAGCAGCGCGCGGCGGGTGAACTCGCCGGGCTCGGCCAGGCGCGCGCCCGCCGCCGTTAGCGCCGCCGACACCGCAGCCACCACCGCACGCCCGCCGTGCAGATGAAGCTCGACCAAATCCTCGCCACTCGCGCTGCGCGGCCCGGGGAAGACGAGGAGCAGCGCCCGGTCGAGCAGCGCGCCCGCCGCGTCGCGCAAAGCCCGCAGGCTGGCGCGGCGCGGCGGGGGGAGGGGGCCGGCGAGATGTTCGGCGATCACGAAGGCGCGCGCGCCGCTCAGCCGCACCACCGCGATCGCGGCGGGCGGCGGTCCGCTCGCCACCGCGAAGATCGTGTCACTTGCGCGTGGCGGCATCGAACAATTGGCGCCAGAAAGTTACTCCCGCTTCCCCCATCGGCGCCCAGCTGCGCATGATCGCTTCCATCATTTCCGGGCGTATCTGGCCGTCCATCATCTCCAGCAGCGTCGCGACATATTTTTCATGCACCGGGCTAAGATCGGGCAGCCCCATCGCCCGGCGCGCTTCCTCGGGGGTGCATTCGACTTCGACATTGATTTTCAACGCGTCTCTCCGCTTGAGCGCCGCGCGCGGGCACGGCATAGCGGCGCCATGTATGCGCGCGATCACGGCGGAATCGCAACGCCGATCGGAACCGTCGCGATCGAGCTCGAGCAGGGCGCGCTCGCGCGGGTGACGATCGGCGGCGCGGTTTCACGTGGAACATCGGCGCTCGCGATCGAGGCGCTGCGCCAGCTCGAGGCGTGGTTCGCGGGGGAGCGGCGCGACTTCGATCTCCCGCTCGCGCCCGTGCCCACGCCGCGCGGCGCTGAACTGCGCGCCGGGCTCGTCGCGGTCGGCTATGGCGAGACGCTCAGCTATGGTGCGCTCGCCAAGCGCTTGGGATCGAGCGCGCGCGCGATCGGCCAACTGTGCGCGCGCAACCCACTGCCGATCGTCGTGCCGTGCCACCGCGTCTTGGGGGCGAATGGCGTGCTCGGGCATTATTCGGCGGGTGAGGGGAGCGCGACCAAAGCCTGGCTGATCGCGCATGAACGAGGAGAAAGCCGATGATCACGATCGACACGCTCGACGGCGAGGGCCGGTTCAACGCCTATGTCGCCGAACCCCAGGGGGCGCCGCGCGGCGCCATCGTGGTGATCCAGGAAATTTTCGGGGTGAACCCGGGTATCCGCCAAAAATGCGACGGCCTCGCCGCGCAAGGCTATTTGGCGATCGCCCCCGATCTCTTCTGGCGGCTCGAGCCCGGGGTCGAGCTCGATCCCGACGTGCCCGAGCAATTTCAGCGAGCACTCGCGCTGATGGGCAAGTTCGACCAGGATCTGGCGATCCGCGATCTCGAAGCGACGATCCGCGCGGCGCGGGCGCGGCTCGGCGATGGCGGCAAGGTCGGCGTGGTGGGCTATTGCCTCGGCGGGCGGCTGGCTTATCTGGTCGCGGCGCGCACCGATGCCGATGCGAGCGTGGGCTATTATGCGGTCGGCATCCCGGGGCTGCTAAGCGAGAAACACGCGATCGCCAACCCGCTGCTGCTCCACATCGCCGGCGAAGACGGTTTCGTGCCCAAGGACGCGCAAGCGGCAATGCACGCGGGGCTCGACGATCACCCCAAGGTGACGTTGTTCGATTACCCGGGCGAGGACCATGGCTTCGCGACCGAAAGCGGCAAGCGCCGCTCGGACGCGGCGGCGAAGCTGGCGGACGAACGAACGATGGCGTTCTTCGCGGAACATCTGGGGTAAGCGCAATTCCTCCCCGTTCACGGGGAGGTGTCACGCCGAAGGCGTGACGGAGGGGGGCGTCTCGTAGCGCGACGCCGCGCTATCGGCCTGCCCCCTCCACCATCGCTTCGCGGCCACCGGCTTGTTTTGCAAGCCGGGCTACGGCGGATCACCTGCCCCCGGCAGGTGAGTTGTCCGTCTACCCCCCTCCCCGCGAGCGGGGAGGAATTCTAGAACAATGTCGCGATGCCCACCTCGGGGTCGACGATGCCATCGAAGATCATTCGCCCGGCGACATAGAGGATCACTACCAAGCCGACATAACCGATCCAGCGATAACGCCCGATCAGCCGCGCGATGATGTTCGCCGCCAGCCCCATCAGCGCGACCGACAAAAGCAAACCGATCACCAAAATGCCCGGATGCTCGCGCGCCGCGCCCGCGACCGCGAGCACGTTATCGAGGCTCATCGAAACATCGGCGATCGCCACCGCCCAAGCGGCCGAAGCAAAGCTCTTGGCCGGGCGCAGCGGCGCGGCGTCGTCATCCTCGCCGGGCGCGTTGTGGCGGAGTTCCCGCCAGAATTTCCACGAAACCCACAGCAGCAACAGCCCGCCCGCGAAGACCAGGCCGACGAGCTGAAGCAATTGGGTGACGATCAGCGCGAAGAGCACCCGCAGCACCAGCGCCGCGCCGATCCCGATCAGGATGACGCGGCGACGTTGCTCGGCGGGCAGTCCGGCGGCGAGCGCGCCGACGACGATCGCATTGTCGCCGGCCAGCAGCACGTCGATCGCGAGCACCTGCAAGAACGCCGAGAGCGCGCTCGGCGACCCTAAGTTACTGAAATCGGCGACGATATTCGACCACATCGACGAAGCGGCGAGCGCGGAGGCGGCAAGGGCGGTGATCATCATCGAACGAACGCCTGCGCCGCCTTATTGGTTCATCGAATCGAAGAAGTCCTCGTTGGTCTTCGAATCCTTCATCTTGTCGAGCAGGAACTCCATCGCGTCGATCGTGCCCATTTGCATCAGGATACGGCGCAGCACCCACATCTTGCTGAGCTTGGCCTTATCGACCAGCAACTCTTCCTTGCGCGTGCCCGACTTGCCGACATCGAGCGCCGGGAAGATACGCTTGTCCGCAACCTTGCGATCGAGCACGATTTCGCTGTTGCCGGTGCCCTTGAATTCTTCGAAGATCACTTCGTCCATCCGGCTGCCGGTATCGATCAGCGCCGTCGCGATGATCGAGAGCGACCCGCCCTCCTCGATGTTGCGCGCGGCGCCGAAGAAGCGCTTGGGGCGCTGGAGCGCATTGGCGTCGACGCCGCCGGTCAACACCTTGCCCGAGCTGGGGACGACGGTGTTGTAGGCGCGGCCGAGACGCGTGATCGAATCGAGCAGGATCACCACGTCCTTCTTGTGCTCGACCAGGCGCTTGGCCTTTTCGATCACCATTTCGGCGACTTGCACGTGGCGGCTGGCGGGCTCGTCGAAGGTCGAGCTGATCACTTCGCCCTTCACCGAGCGCTGCATGTCGGTCACTTCCTCGGGCCGCTCGTCGATGAGGAGCACGATCAGGAAGATTTCGGGGTGATTGTCGGTGATCGCCTTGGCGATATTCTGGAGCAGCACCGTCTTGCCGACGCGCGGCGGCGCCACGATCAGCGCGCGCTGGCCCTTGCCCTGGGGCGAGACGATGTCGATCACCCGCGCGCTCTTGTCCTTGATCGTCGGGTCGGCGGGATCGAGGCGCAACTTTTCGTCGGGGTAGAGCGGGGTCAGATTGTCGAAATTCACCCGGTGGCGCAGCGCCTCGGGATCGTCGAAATTGACCGAGGTGAGGCGGGTGAGCGCGAAATAGCGCTCGCCATCCTTGGGGCCGCGGATCTCGCCTTCCACCGTGTCGCCGGTGCGCAGCCCGAATTTGCGGACTTGATTGGGCGAGACGTAAATATCGTCGGGGCCGGCGAGATAATTGGCCTCGGGGCTGCGCAAGAAGCCGAAGCCATCGGGCAGCACCTCGATCGTGCCGAGCCCCATGATCTGCTCGGCGCGATCAGCGAGCACTTTCAGGATGCCGAACATCAGATCCTGTTTGCGCATGGTCGACGCGCCTTCGACGCCGAGCCCTTCGGCCATTTCGACCAGGTCGGCGGGAGTCTTTTTCTTGAGGTCGGCGAGGTGCATGGGAAGTCCAGCGATTTGGGGAGAAGGGCCGGCCAGGCCAGACGCGGCCCGGGGCGCGATAGAGGCGGGACGGCGCCGCGCGGCACCGTTCAGTGCGCGATAAGTGGGGCGGCGCCCGGCGTCAAGCAAGGGGCGGCGGATCGAGACGAAGCCGGGATGCGGCGGCACCGGATGGTGCGCGACAAGTTCGATATCGGCGCGTTCACCCCCCCCTCAAAACGGCTGCACGATCACCAAAATCACGATGAGCGTCACCGCGACGCCGGGTATCTCGTTGATCAACCGCAGCGTCCGCCCGGCGAGCCGCGCGCGGCCGTTCGCGAGCGCGCGCGCATAGCCCACCGCCCAACCGTGGAAGCCGCTCAGCAGCACCACCAAGGCGAGCTTGGCGTGGAGCCAGCCCAGCCCCGGCGCGCCCGAAAACAGCCCCGAATTGGCCGCGAGCATTAGCCCCAGCACCCAGACGATGATCAGCGACGGGTTGAGGATGATGTTCTTGAGCTTGGTCTCGCGCTCCACCCAGCGCTGCGCTTGCGGGCCGCTCAACCCATCTTCTTGGTGATAGACGAAGAAGCGCGGCAGCATGAACAGCCCCGCCATCCAGAAGATCACGAAGATCAGATGCGCCGCCTTCACCCAGGGGTAAGCATTGCCGAGCCAACCAATCATGCCGCCCCCCTTAGCCGATCGACGAGCGCGTGGACATGCTCGATCGGGGTTTGCTGCAAGATGCCATGCCCCAGGTTGAAGACATGCGGGCGATCGGCGAAGGCGGCGAGGATGCGGTCGATCGCGGTCGCAAGCGTGGCGCCCCCGGCGAGCAGCGCGAGCGGATCGAGATTGCCCTGCACCGGCAGTCCCTCGGGCAGGACCGCGTCGGCCCATTCGGGATCGACCGTCTCGTCGAGCCCGAGCGCGTCGACCCCGGTTTCGACCGCATAGGCCGGCAGCTTGCCGCCCGCGCCCTTGGGAAAGCCGATGATCACCGCGTGCGGCACCCGCGCGCGCAACCGGCGGACGATCTCGGCATTGGGGGCGATCACCCAGCGTTCGAATTGTGCGGGCGAAAGGCTCCCCGCCCAGCTATCGAACAATTGCACCGCATCGACCCCGGCGGTGAATTGTTCGGCGAGATAATCGACCGTCACCTCGATCACGCGATCGACGATCGCCGCGAACGCCTCCGGATCGCGATAGGCATAATGCCGCGTCTCGCTCTGGTCGCGGCTGCCATGGCCCACGACCATATAGGTCGCGACCGTCCAGGGGCTGCCCGCGAAGCCCAGGAACGTCGTCTCGGGCGAAAGCGCGGCGGCGACGCGGCGCACCGTTTCATACACGGGCTCGAGCCGCGCGGGCGCCGGGGTGAGCGCATCGAGCGCGGCATCGACCAGCGCGGGGGAGAGTTCGGGCCCCTCACCCACGCCGAAGCGGAGCTGCTGGCCGATCGCCCAGGGGACCATCAAAATGTCCGAAAACAGGATCGCCGCGTCGAAGCCGAAGCGGCGCAAGGGCTGGAGCGTCACCTCGGTCGCCGCCTCGGGATCGGTCGCGAGGTCGAGAAAGCCGCCCTTCTCCGCCCGCAGCGCGCGATATTCGGGCAGATAACGCCCCGCCTGGCGCATCAGCCACAAGGGCGGGCGCGGCTGCCGCTCGCCCTTCAGCGCCGCGAGCAAAGTCTTGGTCACGCCTTTCCCCCTTCAATCAAAAGAATCTTAAAAAGGATGTTGTGGTGGTTGGTGCGGTTGATGCCGGGGCTTAAGGCTTCGGCCCAGACTTGCCAACAGCTTGACCGGGAACGGCACGGCGGCGCGGGCGGAGTCGCGATGGGCGTGCCCATGATTCACAGCCTGTGGGCCGATCCATCCCATGTGCGCGGGGCTGTGGACGAGCGGGGCGTTTGTCCACGGTGGCGCCGGGCTTTGCGCGGGGGCGAAGTTACGCTAGCGCTTGTTCGGCATGTTATCCCCAGAAGCGCCCCGGTGATGCGGCTGCACCTGCATCTACTGTCGGATTCGACCGGCGAAACGCTCGAGACGATCGCCAAGGCCGCGCTCGCGCAATATGATGACGTCGAGACGATCCGCCATTTCTGGCCGATGGTGCGCAGCGAAGCGCATCTCCAGCGCATCCTTCACGAAATCGCGCAAAATCCGGGGCTGGTGCTGTTCACCTTGGTGAACCCCGAGACGCGCGCGACGCTCGAAGCCCAGTGCCGTGCGCTCGGCCTGCCGGCGGTCGCGCCGCTCGATCCGGTGACCGACGCGCTTTCGGCCTTGCTCGGCCAGACCGCCAAGGCGCGGCCCGGGCGCCAGCACGCGCTCGACGCGGCGTATTTCGCGCGGGTCGAGGCGATCCAGTTCACCATCGCCCATGACGATGGCATCGCGCCCGAGGATTGGGAGGAGGCGGACATCGTGCTCGCCGGCGTCTCGCGCTCGTCCAAGACGCCGACCTCGATCTATCTCGCCAATCGCGGCTACAAGACCGCGAACATCCCGATCGTGATGGAAGTGCCGCCGCCGCCCGCGCTGTTTCAGCTGAAGCGACCGTTGGTCGTGGGGCTGACGACGAGCGCCGAGCGGCTGGTGCAGGTGCGGCGCAACCGGCTGCTGTCGCTCAATCAGGCGCCCGAGACCGCTTATGTCGATCAGGACTCGGTCGCGCGCGAGGTCGCTTTCGCGCGGCGGCTGTTCAACGATCGCGGCTGGCCGGTGATCGACGTGACGCGCCGCTCGATCGAAGAGACGGCGGCGGCGATCATCGCTCTGGTCCAGGAACGGCGCGCCGAGCCGTGAAACTCGTACTCGCCTCGCAAAGCGCGGCGCGGCGGGCGATGCTCGCCGCCGCCGGGGTGCCGTTCGAGGCGATCGCGGCGCCGGTGGACGAGGCCGGCGTCAAGGCGGCGATGGCGGGTGCCGCGCCCCGCGACATCGCCGACGCGCTCGCCGAGCTGAAAGCGCTCAAGGGCAGCATCGCGCGCCGCGAGGCCTTGGTGGTGGGGAGCGATTCGATCGTCGCGCTCGCCGATGGGCGGCTGCTCGACAAGCCCGAAAGCCGCGAGGCGGCGGCGGCGCAACTCAGGGGGATGGCGGCGAGCACGATTCGGCTGGTGAGCGCGGCGGTGGTCGCCGAGAACGGCCGCGCGGTGTGGCGTCATGTCGCCGAGGCGCGGCTCCACGTGCGCGCGCTTTCGGATGGCTTCATCGATGCCTATCTCGACGCCGAATGGCCCGCGATTTCGGGCTGTGTCGGGGCGTTCCGGCTCGAAGGGCCGGGGGTTCAGCTCTTCACCCGTATCGAGGGCGATGGGTTCACGATCATGGGGATGCCGCTGTTGCCTTTGCTCGATTATTGCCGAACGCGCGGCGTGTTGCCGTCATGATCCATGCCGAGGTCATCGGCGATCCGATCGCGCACAGCAAATCGCCGTTGATCCACGGCTTTTGGTTGAAAGCGCTGGGGATCGATGCCGAATATCGCGCGGTGCGCGTGGCCCCTGAGGCGCTGGGCGCTTATGTCGCCGAACGCGCCCCCGATCCCGACTGGCGCGGGTGCAACGTCACCATCCCGCATAAGGTCGCGATCCTCGATCACGTCGCCGATCCCGGCGGGGTGCGCGAGTCGATCGGCGCGGCGAACACCGTCGCGCGGGGGGGCGACGGGCCGTTCGCGACCAACACCGACGCCGCGGGCTTCTACGCCCCGCTCGCCGAGCAGGATCTGGCGGGCGCGCCGGTCGCGGTGATCGGGGCGGGGGGCGCGGCGCGGGCGGTGCTGTTCGCGCTCGCCAAAATGGGGGTGGGGCCGGTGACCTTGCTCAACCGCACCCCGCTCAAGGGCGCGGCGCTGCTGGCGCGCTTCGGCTTGAAGGGCAAGGCGCTGCCGCTCGGCGCGACGCTGCCGCCGGTGCGGCTGCTGGTGAACGCGAGCCCGCTCGGCATGGCGGGGCAACCGGAGCTCGCGCTCGATCTCGATCCGCTGCCCGAGGACGCGATCGTCTATGATCTGGTCTATGCCCCGCTCGATACGCCGCTGCTGCTCGCGGCAGAGGCGCGCGGGCTCGAGGCGATCGACGGGCTCGATATGTTGATCGGCCAGGCGGCGCTCGCTTTCGAACTCTTTTTCGGCGCCGCCCCCCCGCGCGACCGCGACGAAGAATTGCGGGCGTTGCTCGGCGGATGATCATCCTCGGCCTCACCGGTTCGATCGGCATGGGTAAATCGGCGGTCGCGGCGATGTTCGTCGAGGCGGGCGTGCCGCTGTTCGATTCGGACGCGGCGGTCCACCGGCTGCAAGGGCCGGGCGGCGCGCTGGTGCCCGTGATCGAGGCGGCGTTTCCGGGGACGACCGCCGCGCACGGCGTCGACCGCGCGCAACTCGGCGCGCGCGTGCTCCATGACGATGCGGCGATGCGCCGCCTGGAAGCGATCGTCCATCCCGCCGTCGCCGCCGAACGCGCCGCGTTTCTCGCGCGTCACGCGGGCGCGCCGCTCGTGGTGTTCGACGTGCCCTTGCTGTTCGAAACCGGCGGGGACAAAGCCGTGGATAAGCTGTTGGTGGTTTCGGCAAATCCCGAGGTCCAGCGCGCGCGCGTCCTCGCCCGCCCTGGGATGACGCCCGAAAAATTCGAAGCGATCCTCGCCCGCCAGCTTCCCGATGCCGAAAAGCGCGCGCGCGCCGATTTCGTGATCGCGACCGATGTGCCGCTCGCCGAAACGCGCGCGGCGGTGATGCGCCTGATCGCTTGCCTGAAAGGCGAAGCGCGACAATAATGTGACGATGCGCGAGATCGTCTTCGACACCGAAACCACCGGGCTCAGCTTTTCAGGCGGCGACCGGCTGGTCGAGATCGGCTGCGTCGAGTTGATCAACCGCGTGCCCAGCGGCCGGCGCTTCCACGCCTATTTCAACCCCGAGCGGCCGATGCCGGCGGAGGCGCAGGCGGTCCATGGGCTGAGCGACGCCTTCCTCGCCGACAAGCCCTTGTTCCACGTGAAATGCGGCGAGCTGCTCGATTTTCTGGAGGACAGCCCGCTCGTCGCGCACAATGCGAGCTTCGACTTCGGCTTTTTGAACGGCGAACTCGCGCGCTGCGGCCAGGCGGCGATCGCGCTCGATCGCATGGTCGATACCCTGCCGCTCGCGCGCGCGCGCCACCCGGGCGCCAAGCACAGCCTCGATGCGCTGTGCACGCGCTATGGCATCGATCGCAGCGCGCGTGTTTTCCGCGGCGCGCTGCTCGACGCCGAGCTGCTCGCGCAAGTCTATGTCGAGCTTACCGGCGGGCGCCAGATCGGGCTGGGGCTGGTCGCCGAGGCGGTCGCGGTCGAGACGGCGATCATCGTCGAGGCGCCGCGCGCCGCCCGCCCCCCGCGCCCGTTCGCGCCGAGCGCCGAAGAGCGCGCCGCCCACGCCCGTTTTCTCGAGACGATCACCGAGCCGCTCTGGCTCGGCTGACGTGCCGCGCGCCCCCTCGCGCGGCTCAAATTGGAGGTTTCACATGGATATTCGGCTCTCCGGGCATCAGGTCGACACGGGCACCGCGTTCAAGGACCATGCGACCGAGCGACTCCAGGGGATCGCCGAGAAATATTTCGCGCGCGCGCTCTCGGCGCAGGTCACGCTCGGCAAGGGGCCGCGCGACAATGGCTTCACCTGCGACATCGTCTGCCATGTGATGCAGGGCGTGATCCTGAAGGGCACGCATGGCGCGATGGACGCGCATCTCGCCTTCGATGGCGCCGCCGACAAGATCGAGAAACAGCTGCGCCGCTATGTCCGCCGCTTGAAGGACCGCGCCGCGCCCCTGGCCGAGGACGCCGGCTATACCGTGCTGCTGGAACCCGAGGGCGAGGCCGAACCCGAGGGCGACTTCCCGCCGGTGATCGCCGAGACGCGCGTCGACGTGCCCGATGCGAGCGTGTCCGACGCGGTGATGATGCTCGACCTGCGCAACACCAACGCGCTGCTGTTCCGCAACACCGCGAGCGGGGTATATAATATGGTCTATCGCCGCGGCGACGGCACGATCGGCTGGGTCGAGCCCAAACGCGGAGGGTGAGGCCGTGCTTCCCGTGACGGGGGAGGATCGGCGGACGCGACGGCACCCCGCATCGTTTGCGCCCTCGTCCCCTTCCGGCTAAGGCGCGCCGGGGCTCTTCGGAAGTAAAGATGATCGATTTCAGCGCGCTGCTGCACCCCAAGACGATGCTCGCGGGTGTGCAGGCCGCGAACAAGAAAAACCTGCTCACGCAGCTCGCCGGGCAGCTCGCGCAAGTGCATGATCTGCCGGCCAAGGCGGTGGCGGCCGCCTTGCTCGATCGCGAGAAGATCGGCTCGACCGGGTTCGGCGCGGGGATCGCGATTCCGCATGGCAAGCTCGAAGGCGCGCCGCGTATCCTCGGCCTGTTCGCCCGGCTCGCCCAGCCGATCGATTACGCCGCGATCGATCAATTGCCGGTCGATTTGTTGTTCGTGATGCTCTCGCCGCCGAACGCCGGGGCCGAGCATCTGAAGGCGCTCGCCGGGGTCTCGCGGCGGCTGCGCGACCAGGCGTTCGTCGCCAAATTGCGCGGCGCGGGCTCGCCCGATGCGCTTTATGCGCTGTGGACCGAGGATGGGCGTGAGCTCGATTGAGGCGCCGGCCGGCGCCGCCGCGCATTACCGCGCGCTCGAATCGCTTTATGCCGCCGCCCCGATCAACCAATTGTTCGAGTCGGTGCTCGAAATCACCGGCCCCGGCGCCTCGCGCATTCGTTTCCAGGTCGACCCGCGCTTCTTCCACGCAGGCGGCGCGGCGCATGGCACGAGCTATTTCAAAATGCTCGACGATGCCGCTTTCTATGCCGCCAATACGCTCGTGACCGATCGCTTCCTGCTCACCACCCAGTTCAACTTGCTGTTCACCCGGCCGATGGGGGCGGGGCCGGCGGTCGCCGAGGGGCGCTGGGTGAGCGGGCAACGCCGCGTGCTGATCGCCGAGGCGCGGCTGATCGACGCGGGCGGCGAGGAAGTCGCGCGCGGCACCGGCACGTTCATGCGCTCGCGCATCGCGCTCGCCGGGCTGAGCGGCTATCGCGGCTGAATGAGCGAGCGGCTGCCGACTCACTTGCGCGTCGGCGCGCTGCTCCGCCGAGTGAATGATTCGGGCGGGATGGCGCTGGTGCGCGCCAAAGGCGAGCCCCAGGGCGGCGCGGTGCTGCTGATCGTGAGCGAAAAGGGCCGCGATTTCAAATGCCTGGAGCGCGGTATCGGGCCGGATGGCACGCCTGCGCTGATCGCGGCCGGCCCCGCCGCCGCCGATCCCGAGGCGATCGAGGCCTATTGGCGCCGCCGCCGCGCGCGCGACCCCGATTTATGGGTGATCGAACTGGACGTCGCGTCCCACCCACGCTTCGCCGCTGAAACGAGCGCTTTTTATTGACCCGTTAAGCAGCCGGGCGCCAATGGGCGGCAGAAACTAACCGCGTAGGGCCGGCGGGGGTGCGATCGCCACCGGCACCGTAGTCGGGGGGACACCCGTTTTCGGCGAAACGAGCGCTTCATCGCGGCTCGGTGAACGATTGCGCGTACCCACCACCCATTGACGATGGACGATGAATTTTTCGCTTCGCGAGGCCGCAGCCGCGCTGTTGATCTGCACGATCACTTTCACCGCCGCCGGCAAACCCGGCCTCGCGCTGACGCTCGATAAACCCAAGCTCGTCGAGTCCAATTCGCCGACCGACGCTTCGGTTCCCACCCCGGCTGTAATCGCCGCTGAAATTCCCCCGCTCGCGCCGCGGCCCGCCGACGCGCCCGACGCCGACCAAGCCGAGAATGACGACGCGCCCGCGCGCTATGCCTCACTCGCCGCCGCGGTCGACGCGCAATCGATGCCCGAGGCGCCCGACGACGAACTCCGCTGCCTCGCCGGCGCGATTTATTTCGAGGCCAAGGGCGAGCCGCTTTCTGGCCAGCTCGCGGTCGCCAACGTCATCATCAATCGCACCAAATCGGGGCGCTTCCCGCGCGGGATTTGCTCGGTGGTGAAGCAACGCGGGCAATTCTCCTTCCTGCGCGGCGGTGAAATGCCCGAAATCCCGCATAACGGCCATTATCGCACCGCGATGGCGGTCGCGCAGGTCGCGATGGACGGCGAATGGGAGAGCCCGGTCGGCGACGCGCTGTTCTTCCACGCCACGCGCGTCTCGCCCAGCTGGGGCAAGCGCCGGGTGGCGGCGATCGGTGGGCACGTCTTCTACCGCTAACACCCCGCTTTCTTTCGTTCGATGAATGTTCTATCGCGGGGGCGATGCTCTCGCTCGATCTCACCGCCCGCGACGTCGTGCGCGGCGTGTCGCGGCTGTTGCTGCGGCACGATCTGACGCCGGTCGCCGAAGTGCCGCTGGAGGGCGGGCGGCGCGCCGATCTGATGGCGATCGATCCGCGCGGCGGGCTGGTGATCGTCGAGATCAAGGTCAGCCGCGCGGACCTGCTGGGCGATGGCAAATGGCAGGATTATCTCGCGCATTGCGATCGCTTCTTCTGGGCGGTGCCGCAGGGCTTCGATCTCGCGCCGCTGTCGGGCGCGGCGTTCCTGCCCGAGCGCAGCGGGATCATCGTCGCCGATCGCTATGACGCGGCGATCGTGCGCGAGGCGGCGACGGTGCCGCTCGCGGCGCCCGCGCGGCGGCGCGAAACGCTCGCCTTCGCCCGCCGCGCCGCGCGGCGCCTGGCGCTGACGCTCGATCCCGAGGCCGAGGCGGGGTTGATCGAGGGCTAGGCTATGCTTGCCAAGGGCGCGTCGCCCCGGCGAAAGCCAGGGCCTCTATGAACCGGAGCGCTCCATACCCACGAGGCCCCGGCTTTCGCCGGGGCGACGCTCATGATTGCAGGATTTCGGAACCTGTGATCCCTGGCCGCGCGAAAAAGCCTATTTCACGCAACGCGCCGCGCGGCCGCGATTGATAGTCACTCGCATAAAACGTATCTGACGAGTCATGCTCGCCCCCGCGCTGACCCTGGAACAATTGCCGCCGCGCACCCCCGCGCTGATCGCCGCGATCGAATGGGCGCGGCTCGCCGAGCCCGAGGCGAAGCGGTTGCGCGAATTGGGGTTCGACGAGGGCGTGCGCGTGGAGATGTTGCACCGCGCGACTTTGTGGGGCGGCCCCATCGCCTGCCGGATCGGGCGGATGACGGTCGCGCTGCGCCGCCCGGTCGCCGCCGCGATCCGGGTCGCGCGGGACGGCTGATGCACGCGGCACCGCTGGTTGCCCTGGTCGGCAACCCCAATGCCGGCAAAAGCGCGCTGTTCAACGCGCTCACCGGCGCGCGGCAGAAGGTCGGCAATTATCCCGGCGTCACCGTCGAGCGCCGCTCGGGCCGCGCGACGCTGCCCGATGGACGCCCGTTCGAGCTGGTCGATTTGCCCGGCGCCTATAGCCTCGATCCGCTCTCGCCCGACGAGCGGGTGACGCGCGACGTGCTGCTCGGCACCCAAGCCGGCGAGCGGTTGCCCGACGCGCTGGTGATCGTGCTCGACGCGGGCAATCTCGACAATCATCTGCGCTTCGCGCTCCAGCTGATCGCGCTGGGGATGCCGGTGGTGGTCGCGCTCAACATGGTCGATCTCGCCGAGCGCGACGGGTTGACGCTTTCGGCCGAGGCTTTGTCGGCCGAACTCGGCGTGCCGGTGGTGCCGACGGTGGCGGTGCGCAAGAAAGGCCTCGACACGCTCAAGGCCGCGCTGGCGAGCGCGATCGGGACGAGCGGCGCGGTGCGGCTGCGCGGCAACGTCGCCACGCCGCCGAGCGACTTGCGCGGGCTGCAACAGCGCGCGCGCGCCATCGCCCGCGCGGCGGTGGTGAGCGAAACCCCGACGCGGCGGATCACTCATGCGCTCGACGCGGTCGCGCTCCATCCGCTGTGGGGCACGGTGCTGCTGCTGACGATCCTGTTCCTGATGTTCCAGGCGGTGTTCAGCTGGGCGACGGTGCCGCAGGACGCGCTCGACGCCTTGTTCGCGCAAGCGAGCGGCGCGGTTTCCGCCGCCTTGCCCGAAGGCTTCGTGCGCGGGCTGATCGCCGATGGCATCATCGCGGGCGTCGGCGCGGTGGTCGTGTTCCTGCCGCAGATCCTCGTCCTCTTCTTCTTCATCCTGCTGCTCGAGGCGTCGGGCTATATGGTTCGCGCCGCTTTCTTGATGGACCGGCTGATGGCCGCCGCCGGCCTATCGGGCCGCGCCTTCATCCCGCTGCTTTCCTCTTTCGCCTGCGCGGTGCCGGGCATCATGGCGACGCGCACGATCGAGGACGAGAAGGACCGGCTGACGACGATCCTGATCGCGCCGCTGATGACGTGCTCGGCGCGGCTTCCCGTCTACACTTTGGTGATCGGCGCGCTGATCCCGAACACGCGGGTGCTGCCGGGCATCGGGCTGCAGGGGTTGGTGATGTTCACCCTCTATATCCTGGGCATCGTCGGCGCGTTCGTCGCGGCGTTGGTGCTGCGGCGGACGGTGACCAAGGGCGCTTCCTCGGGCTTCATGATGGAGCTGCCCAAATATCAGCTGCCGCGCGCGCGCGACGTCGCGCTCGGGCTGTGGAGCCGGGCGTACAACTTCCTACGCCGCGCGGGGACGATCATCCTGGGGACGACGATCGTGCTGTGGCTGCTGCTCAGCTACCCCAAGCCGCCGGCGGGGAGCGACGTGAACCCGGTCGATTATTCGGTCGCCGGGCGAATCGCCAATAGCGTCGCGGTCGTCACCAAGCCGATCGGCTTCGATCGCGACATCACGCTCGCGCTGATCCCGGCGATCGCCGCGCGCGAGATCGCGGTGGCGGCGCTCGGCACCGTTTATGCGGTGAGCGCCGATGAGGGGACCGAGGCCGGGCAGCAAGCGATCACCCAGGCGCTCCAGCGGCGCTGGTCGCTCCCCACCGCGCTCGCTTTCCTGATGTGGTTCGTGTTCGCGCCGCAATGCATCTCGACGATCGCGGTCACGCGGCGCGAGACCAATGGGTGGAAATGGCCCGCTTTCATGGTTGGCTATTTGTTCGCGCTGGCTTACGCCTTTTCGGGCGCGACCTATTGGTTGGCGGTCGCGGCGGGACTGTGAGAGGGGTTTATGGCGGGCAGCGTCAACAAGGTGATCCTGGTCGGCAATCTGGGGCGCGACCCCGAGACCAAGAGCTTCCAGAACGGCGGCAAGGTGGTGAATTTGCGGATCGCCACTTCGGAGACCTGGAAGGACCGCAATTCGGGCGAGCGCAAGGAGCGCACCGAATGGCATTCGGTCGCGATTTTCAACGAAGCGCTTGCCGGGGTCGCCGAGCGTTATCTGCGCAAAGGCAGCAAGGTCTATATCGAGGGCCAGCTCGAAACCCGCAAATGGCAGGACGCCAACGGGCAGGATCGTTATTCGACCGAAGTGGTGCTACGGCCCTATAACGGCACGCTGACGATGCTCGATGGGGCGCCGGGCGGTGGCGGCGGCGGCCGGTCGAGCGGCGGCGATGATTATGGCGATGATTTTGGCGGGGGTCGCTCGGGCGGCGGCCGCGGCGGCTTCGGCGAGGATCGCGGCGGGTTCGGCGGTGGCGCGTCGGGTGGCGCGCGCGGCGGTGCCGGGGGCGGTTTCCCGGACGATTTGGATGACGACGTGCCGTTTTGAGGAGGTGCCTTGTCGCTGGCCAGGCGCGCTAATATATCCTTGGCATATCCATGGAGCGAGCGGTGACGCAGCAGGGATCGGCGAAGCGCGAAGCCAAGCTCTTTCGCAATAACCGCAGCCAGGCCTTGCACATTCCGGCGGAATTCGAATTTCCGGGTGATCGCGTGCTGCTCCACAAGGACGGCGACCGGCTCATCATCGAGCCCGCTCCTCGCCCGACATTGCTCGATTTTCTAAAGACGCTCGAGCCGCTTCCGCCGGAAGACTGGTTTCCCGATGATATTGACGAAGGGCTCTTACCCTTAAAGCCAATTGATCTCTAATCGTCGTGCCGGACTTGTTCCGGCATCCACCGTCGCACCAAGCTAGCGTACGCTGAACTCGCGGTACGGTGGACCCCGGGCCAAGCCCGGGGTGACGGATGGGAGAGGACTACCCCCGCACCAAGAACACCGCATGCTCGGCGAACCAATTCGCCCCCGCCGCGCGGCACGCCTGGTCGCCCGCCAGGAACCAGGCGCGCTCCACCGTCACCCCTTGCGCCGCCACGAACGCGCGGAAATCCTCGATCGTCAGGTGGTGGATGTTGGGCGTGTCGTACCAGCGCTCGGGCAACAGCCGCGTCACCGGCATCCGCCCGGTCGTCAGCAGCGATAACCGCACCCGCCAATGCGCGAAGTTGGGGAAAGAGATGAACGCGCGCCGCCCGATCCGAAGCAGCTCGGCGAGCACGCGATCGGGGGCGCGGGTCGTTTGCAGCGTTTGGCTGAGGATCGCATAATCGAAGCTCGCGTCGGGATAAGCGGGCAAGTCGCGATCGGCGTCGCCCTGCACCACCGCCAGCCCGCGCGCGACCGCCGCCGCGACATTGCCCGCGTCGAGCTCCAGCCCGCGCGCGTCCACCCCGCGCGCGTCGCGGAGCGCCGCCATCAGCGCGCCGTCGCCGCAGCCCACGTCGAGCACGCGCGCGCCGGGCGCGACGTTCGCGGCGATGATCGCGAGATCGGGGCGCAGGCTCATCCTACTCACCGCGCCGCGTAGAGCCGGGCGAGTTCGGGGCTGATCCGCTCCATATAATAGTCGGCGCGGGCGAGCGGGCGGAAGCCGAGCGCGGCGTATACCCCGTGCGCATCGCGCGTGGTGAGGCCGATCCGACGCAGATCCCGATAATCGGGATGCTCCAGGAACCAGGCGACGAGCCGCCGCCCGACCCCCGTGCCGCGCGCGCCTTCCGCCACCCAGACGTCCGCCAGCCAGGCAAAGGTCGCGCGGTCGCTGATCAGCCGCGCGAAGCCGATCTGCTCGCCGCCGCGATAGGCGCCCAGGCAATGCGAATGCGCGATCGCCCGCTCGACTCGCGCGCGCGCGATCCCCGGCGACCAATAGCTGCCCGCGAGCCAGCCATGGATGCGCGTCACGTCGAGCCGCGCCTTGTCGTCGGAAAGCTCGATGTCGCTCACGCCAGCGCTCCCAGAAAGCCGCTCACCACCCGGTCGAGCTCGGGCGAGTCGAGCAGGAAAGCGTCATGCCCGAACGGGCTCGAGAGTTCGACGAAGCTCACCGGCGCGCCGGCGGCGTTGAGCGCCTGGACGACGAGGCGCGATTCCGCCGTCGGATAGAGCCAATCGGTGTCGAAGCTCACCACGCAAAAGCGCGTCGCGCGCGCGGGCGCGAACGCCCGCGCGAGCTGGCCGCCATGCGGCTCGGCGAGATCGAAATAATCCATCGCCCGGGTGATATAGAGATAGGAGTTCGCATCGAAGCGATCGACGAAGCTCAGCCCCTGGTGGCGCAAATAGCTTTCGATCTGGAAATCGGCGTCGAAGCCGAAGCTTTTCGCCTCGCGCGCCTGCAATCGCCGGCCGAATTTCTCGGTCAGCCCCGCTTCGGACAGATAAGTGATGTGCGCCGCCATGCGCGCGACCGCGAGGCCCGAAGCCGGCGGCTCACCGCCATAATAATCGCCGCCGCGCCAGCGCGGATCGGCCATGATCGCCTGGCGGCCCACTTCGTGAAAGGCGATGTTCTGCGCGGTGTGGCGCGCGGTGGTGGCGATGGCGACACAGGCGCGCACCCGCTCGGGGTAAAGCGCCGCCCAGGCGAGCGCCTGCATCCCCCCCATCGATCCGCCGACCACCGCCGCGAGTCGTTCGATCCCGAGATGATCGAGCAGCAGCGCCTGCGCGCGCACCATGTCGGGGATGGTGATGACCGGGAAGCGCATCGCATAGCGCGCGCCATCGGGAGCAAGGCTCGCCGGCCCGGTCGAGCCGAGGCAGCCGCCGAGGACGTTCGCGCAGATGATCAGGTGCCGCGCGGGGTCGATCGGCCTGCCCGGGCCGACCATGCGGTGCCACCAGCCGGGCTTGGCGGTGATCGGGTGGGTGCTCGCGACATGCTGGTCGCCGGTCAGCGCGTGGCAGATGAGCACGGCATTGTCGCCGGCCGCGTTCAGCGCGCCATAGGTTTCGTAAGCGATGTCGAGCGGCGCGAGGCTGCTCCCCGCGTCGAGCGGCAAAGGCCCGGGGAGCGTCACCCGGCGGGCGAGCCCGAAACGGTGATCGGTCATGCGCGCGGCGTTTGGGGGCGCGGGCCTTGGCTTGTCAACGCCCGCGCGTTTGGGTCTAGACCTATAACCGGCAACGCCCTGGACGGAGCGGATTTTGGCGCAGGGCTAGGAGCGAGGAGGGAGCGATGCATCATGCATCGTGACCGACGAGCGACGCTGCCTCTGCGCCAAAAGGCGCCCGCCGCGTAAGCGGTTGCGCTGGGAAGGCCGCCGGCGGCGTCGCTTGCTTGCGCGTAGCCGCAGCTACGCGTCTGCGCCGCGCTCCTTGCCGGCGGCCTTCCCAGCGCAATCCAGGGCATTGCCAGTCATAGGTCTAGACCCTAGGGCGCGGCGCATGAGCAAGCCCCAAGCCAAGCCCTGGGTGATGGCGATCGCCCCCTATGTTCCCGGCAAATCGACCGTCGCGGGGGGCGTGGTCAAGGCCAAGCTCTCGTCGAACGAAAACCCGCTCGGCACGCCCGAGGGCGCGAAGGCGGCGCTCGCCGAGGCGCGGACCAGCCTCGATCGCTATCCCGATCCCGGCGCCGCGATCCTCCGCGAGGCGGTGGCGGCCAAATATGGCCTCGATCCGGCGCGGGTGATTTACGGCACCGGCTCGGACGATATTTTGCATCTGGCCGCCGGCGCCTTCGCCGGGCCGGGCGACGAGGTGGTGTTCGTGCGCTATGGCTTCGCGGTCTATGAGATCGCCGCGCGGCGCGTGGGGGCGACGCCGGTGATCGCGCCCGACCGCGATTATGCGACCGATATCGACGCGGTGCTGGCGAGCGTGACCGAGCGCACCCGGATCGTGTTCCTGGCCAACCCCAACAACCCCACGGGCACTTTCGCGCCGCGCGGCGAGATCGCGCGGCTGCACGCGGCGCTCCCCGGCCATGTGCTGCTCGTGCTCGATCAGGCCTATGCCGAATATCTCGAGCCCGAGGAGGATGATCAGGGGCTCGAGCTCGCCAAGACCGCGCCCAACGCGCTGGTGACGCGGACCTTCTCCAAAATCTACGGCCTCGCCGCCGAGCGGATCGGCTGGGGCTATGCGAGCGCCGAGGTGATCGAGGCGCTGCACCGCATCCGCTTGCCGTTCAACGTCACCACCGCCGGGCAGCAGGCCGCCGTCGCCGCGCTCGCCGACGATGCGTTCGTGGCCCACGCCCGCGCGCATAATGCCGAGTGGCGCGCCTGGTTCGCCGAGCAGATCGCCGGCATGGGCAATGCCGGGCTGCGCGCGATCCCGAGCAAGGCCAATTTCGTGCTCGTGCTGTTCGAAGGCGCGGTGAGCGCCGAGGCGGCCTATCACGGGCTGCTGGCGCGCGGCTATATCGTGCGCTGGTTGCCGGGGCAGGGACTGCCGCACGGACTGCGGATGACGATCGGCACCGAGGAAGAAACGCGCGGGCTGATCGCGGCGCTGCGCGAAGTGGTGGGGTAGTTGGTTCTCACACGAAGCCTCGAAGGCACGAAGAAGGGGGCTCGGGTCGCTCAGTGGATTTTCTCGCGCGAAGACGCGAAGGGCGACTGCTTCCCGGTTCCCGCGATAGCGGGAACCCCGCATTCCTGCGCGGCGCGATCATGGATTCCCGCTTTCGCGGGAATGACGACAAGTCCTTCTTCTTCTTCTTCCTCTTTGCGTCTTCGTGGCTTTGTGCGAGAAAAATCAACAGTTGCTCTTAGGCGCGGTGTCACGAGTAAATGACCAACGCTCCGCCCTAGGCGTCTGCGCCCTCAATGCCGGAAATGCCGCATTCCGGTGAAGACCATCGCCACCCCATGCGCGTCGGCGGCGGCGATCACGTCCGCGTCGCGGATCGAGCCGCCGGGCTGGATCACCGCGCTCGCCCCCGCCGCGATCGCCGCGAGCAGTCCGTCGGCGAAGGGGAAAAAGGCGTCCGAGGCGACCGCCGAACCCTGGGTGCGCGGCGCCGGCCATCCGGCCTTTTCGGCCGCGTCCTGCGCTTTCCACGCCGCGATCCGCGCCGATTCGAGGCGGTTCATCTGCCCCGCGCCGATTCCCGCCGTCGCGCCATCCTTGGCATAGACGATCGCGTTCGACTTGACGTGCTTGGCGACCGTCCAGGCGAAGAGGCAATCGGCGAGTTCCTGGTCGCTCGGCGCGCGCTGGGTCACGACCTTCAGCGCCTCGCGCGCGATCGCGCCATCGTCGCGCGACTGGATCAGATAGCCCCCCGCGATCGATTTCATCGCCCGCCCGCGCCGCGCCGGATCGGGGAGCGCGCCGCACAGCAACAGCCGCAAATTGGGCTTGGCGGCGAAGCGCGCGCGCGCGCCTGCGTCGGCCTCGGGGGCGATCACCACCTCGGTGAAAATGCCGGTGATCGCCGCCGCCGTTTCGTCATCGAGCGGGCGGTTGACCGCGACGATGCCGCCGAACGCCGAGACGCTGTCGCAGGCGAAGGCCGCGCGATACGCCTCGACCAGGCTCTCGGCGGTCGCGACGCCGCACGGATTGGCGTGTTTGACGATCACCACCGTCGGCGGCCCGTCGCGAAATTCGGCGATCAGCTCGAGCGCGGCATCGGCGTCGTTGTAATTATTATAGCTCAGCTCCTTGCCTTGGATCTGGCGCGCCTGGGCGATGCCGGCAACCGGCCCTTGCGCTTGGGTATAGAGCGCGGCGATCTGGTGCGGATTTTCGCCATAGCGCAGCTCGGCCGCCTTGATCATCGGCAGCGTGACGCGATCGGGGAAGCGCGCGCCCTGGTCGACATGCGCGAACCAGCCGGCGATCGCCGCGTCATAAGCCGCGGTCGCGGCATAAGCGCGCGCGGCGAGGCGGCGGCGGGTATCGCGCGTCGTCGCGCCGGCGTTCGCGTCGAGTTCGTCGATAAACGCGCTATAATCGGCGGGATCGGTGAGCACCGCCACGAATTCATGGTTCTTCGCCGCCGATCGGATCATCGCCGGGCCGCCGATATCGATATTCTCGATGATTTCCGCGCGTTCGGCGCCCTTCGCGACCGTCGCTTCGAAGGGGTAGAGATTGACCACGACGAGATCGATCGGAGCGATTTGGTGCTCGGCCATGGCGGCGGCGTGGGCGGGATCGTCGCGCACCGCGAGCAGGCCGCCATGGACCTTGGGGTGGAGCGTCTTCACCCGCCCGTCCATCATCTCGGGAAAGCCGGTGAGCGCCTCGACCTCGGTCACCGCGAGCCCCGCTTCGCGCAACGCGCGCGCGGTGCCGCCGGTCGAGACCAGCTCGACCCCGTGGCGGGCGAGCGCCTGGGCGAGATCGACGAGCCCGGTCTTGTCCGACACCGAGAGCAGCGCGCGGGTGAGTTTGATCGCGGTCATGGGGCCTCCTCTGGGAGCGCGGCTGATAGCGCGGGGGCGGGGCGGGGGCTAGGTTTTGGTTTACGCGGCGGCGCGACGGCGGGGAGAAGAAGGAAGTTTTGGTTCGCGCGGAGGCGCGGAGGCGCGGAGAAGAAAGATCTTGTTCGCGCAGAGGCGCGGAGAAGAAAGGGAAGCTGCGGAGGGCGCCGATCGCCAAGCGCGTCGCCCCGGCGAAAGCCGGGGCCTTTTGATGATGGGGCGCTCCGGTTCATCAAGGCCCCGGCTTTCGCTGGCGCGACGCGCTATCTGCGGCTCTCCCGCGTCCTCTGCGATCTCTGCGCCTCTGCGCGAACCAAAAACTTCCTTCTCCGCGCCTCCGCGCGAACCAAAATCCTCCGCGGAACCCCCTAAATCAACCCATGCGCCAATCGCGGCAGCACGTGCCGCGCGACCAGATCGGCCTCCGCCGCGTGCGGATAGCCCGACAAAATGAACGCCTCGATCCCCATCGCGCGATAATCGTTGAGCTTGGTGACCACTTGGTCGGGATCGCCGACGATCGCCGCGCCGCAGCCCGATCGCGCGCGGCCGATGCCGGTCCATAGATTGGCCTCGGCATAGCCATCGGCGTCGGCGCCTTCGCGCAAAGCGGCCTGCGCCGCCACCCCGGCCGAGGTCGCGTCGAGCGATTTGGCGCGGATCGCCGCCCCTTCGGCCGCGTCGAGCTTCGAGAGCAGCCGCGCGGCATAGGCGCGCGCCTCGTCCTCCGTTTCGCGCACGATCATGTGGCAGCGATAACCGAACTTGAGTTCGCGTCCGTACTTCGCCGCCCGCGCGCGCATGTCGGCGATGATCGCTTCCACCGCCTCGCGCTTGTCGGGCCACATCAGATAGACGTCGCAGCCCTGGGCCGCCGCCTCGCGCGCGTCTTCGCTAAGCCCGCCGAAGTAAAGCTGCGGCGCGCGGCCGGAGAGCGTGCCGATGCGCGGCGGATCGAGCTTCAGCTGCCAGAATTCGCCCTGGTGATCGAGCGGCTCGCCGTTGAGCAAGGTCTTCAAAATATGCATCGCCTCGACCGTGCGGGCATAGCGGGGCGCCGAGGCGAGCGTTTCGCCGGGCATTTCGGACGAGATGATGTTCACCTTCAGCCGCCCGCCGAGCATCCGGTCGATCGTCGCGATCTGGCGCGCGAGTTGCGGCGGCCAGCTCTCGCCGACGCGCACCGCCATCAGCAACGCGAGGCGCTTCAGCATCGGCGCGATCGCGGCGGCGAAGGCGGTGGTGTCGATCCCCAGCGCATAGCCCGAGGGCAGCAGGATATTGTCGAACCCGCCACTTTCGGCCTGGAGAACGATGTCGCGGCAATGTTCCCAGCTCGATTTCAGCCGCGCGTCGGGCACGCCCAGGAATTCGTAATCATCGTCGCAAAGGGCGGAAAACCAGCTGATTTCGCAAGGGGGCAGCGTCTCGATCGGTGAATTCACGGCAGTCTTTCTCCCCGCGCGGCGACGAGCACGTCATACCAGCATTGCCGCGTCCAGTTGATCTTGAAGGCCTCGGCGATCTCGGCAATGCGCGCGGCGTTTTGCGTGCCGACGATCGGGATCGCGCGCGCGGGATGCGCCATCACCCAGCCATAGGCCGCCGCCGCCCGGCTGACGCCATTTTCGACCGCGACCGCATCGAGCGCGGTGGCGACGGCGCGCGCGCGGCTATCCTGCGGGTCGGCGATCCGCCCCCCGCCGAGCGGCGACCAAGCGAGCACCGCCAGATCCTCGGCCATCGCATGATCGAGCAGCCCGCTCGTGATCGGCTCAAGATGCAGCGGCGAGAATTCGGGCTGGGTCGAGGCGAGCGGCACCGAGAGGAAGCGCGCGAGCGCTTGATGCTGGGCGAGCGTATAGTTGCTTACCCCGATCGCCGCGACCTTGCCGCTCGTCACCATGTCCTCGAGCGTGCGCGCGACCTCTTGGGGGTGGGTGAGAATGTCGGGCCGGTGGATCTGATAAAGCTCGACGCGCTCGACGCGCAGCCGCGTGAGCGACGCTTCGAGCGCCGCGCGCAGATAATCGGCGCTGCTGTCATAGGGTACCGGCGGGGTGATCCCGCCCTTGGTCGCGAGCACCAGCTTGTCGCGCAAGCCCGGGCTTTCGGCGAAGATGCGCCCGAGCAATTCCTCGGCGTCGCCGAAGCCGCTTGTTGCATTAAAGCCATAAATATCGGCGGTGTCGTACAAAGTGACCCCGGCGGCGAGTGCCGCTTCGATCAGCGCGCGGCCATCGGTTACGCTCGCGTGACCGAATCGCCACATGCCCCAGGCAATTGGCGAGACCATGATTCCGCTCTTGCCGAGCGGGCGTGGATCGGGTGTAACCGACCAGTCATAAGACATCGTTGTCATAGCCTGGGACCATAGAGGCCAGACCATTGTCAGAGCAAGTAAGATACGGCCTGATTGGCACCGGCATGATGGGGGTGGAACACCTCAACAATCTGGCGATCACCCCCGGCGCGGTGGTGACGGCGATCGCCGATCCGGTCCCCACCTCGCGCACTTGGGCGCATGCCGCGCTGGGCGCGCGCGCCGCCGAGGTGAAATCGTTCGACAGCGCCGAGGAACTCGCCCGATCGGGGCTGTGTGACGCGGTGATCGTCGCCAGCCCCAACCATACCCACCGCCCGGTGCTCGCGCCCTTGTTCGACGCGGGGCTGCACATCCTATGCGAAAAGCCGCTCGCGACGACGATCGACGACGCGCGCTGGATCGCCGAGACCGCCGCCAAATCGCCGGCGATTTTTTGGACGGCGATGGAATATCGCTACATGCCGCCGGTCGCCGAATTCATCGACGATCTGGGCGAGGGCGCGGTCGGCGCGCTGAAAATGCTCGCGATCCGTGAGCATCGCTTCCCCTTCCTGGTGAAGGTCGGCAATTGGAATCGCTTTTCGCGCAATACCGGCGGCACGATGGTCGAGAAATGCTGCCATTTCTTCGATCTGATGCGCCACATCATCGGCGCCGAGGCGGTGCGCGTTTATTGTTCGGGGGCGATGGACGTCAACCATCTCGACGAGCTTTACGACGGCGAACGCCCCGACATCATCGACAATAGCTATACGACGGTCGATTTCGCGAACGGCGTGCGCGCGATGCTCGATCTGTCGATGTTCGCCGAAGGGGCGGCGAATCAGGAAGAGATCACCGCCGTCGGCGATCGCGCGCGGCTCGACGTGTTCATCCCCGAAGGCGCGCTGGTCCATGCCCCGCGCACCGGCTTCGGCAACCCCAAGCGGGTGCGTCGGCGGGTAATCGAGGTCGATCCTCGAGCGCTCGCCGCCGGATCGCACCACGGGGCGACCTTTTACGAACATCAGCGCTTCATCGCCGCCGTGCGCGGCGCCGGGCCGGTCGAGGTGAGCGCCGAGGATGGGTTGCGCGCGGTCGCGATCGGCGCGGCGGCCGAGCTTTCCGCGCGCGAAAAGCGCGTCGTCGAGCTGGCCGAGCTTGGTTTTTGACGGGATGACGCAAGCAAAAGTTTCAGGGACCCAGCAACAAAGCGCCTAGCGCGAGACGGGGCAGCCGCGACAAATCGGCGCCAAAGGGAGGGATGGATGACCAAGACGTTGATGAGTGGGCTGATGAGCGGCGCCGCGCTGTTGGCGCTGTCCGCGACCCCGGCTTTCGCCCAAGCGCCGAGCGCGCCGCCCGCGGCCCCCGCGGTCGACGATGCCGAGGCGATCCCCGCCGACATCATCGTCACCGCGCAAAAGCGCAGCGAGCGGCTGCAAGACGTGCCGATCGCGGTCAGCGTGGTGACGGGCGATCAACTCACCCGCGCCGGCGCGCTCAACCTGGAAAACGCGCAATATCTGGTGCCGACGCTCACTTTCCGTAAGTCGGGCACCACGCTCAACCAATCACTCTTCCTACGCGGCGTCGGTACCTCGACCTTCTCGATCGCGGGCGAGCCCTCGATCACCACCGTCGTCGACGGCGTGGTCTATCAGCGCTCGGGCGAGGCGTTCAGCGATCTGATCGACATCGATCGGCTCGAGGTGCTGCGCGGCCCGCAGGGAACGTTGTTCGGCAAGAACAGCTCGGCGGGCGTGATCAACATCGTCACCAAGCGCCCGGGCGACAAGCTCGCCGGCTATGGCGAGGCGGGCTATTTCTTCGACAATGGCACCGAATATCGCGTGCGCGGCGCGATCGATCTGCCGATCGTGAGCGACAAGCTCGCGCTGCGGCTGACCACCGCCTATACCAATTACGACGGCAACATCTTCAACACCACCGTCAACCGCCGCGTGAACGGCTATGAGCATTTCGGCATCCGCGGCATTTTGGTCGCCAAGCCGATCGAGGATCTGACGCTCACGATCATCGGCGATTATCACACCAACACCGATAATTGCTGCGGCGAGGTGATCGGCACCGCGCCGGTCGTGAACGCGGCGAACGTCTATGCCGCGCCAGTCGCGGCGGTGCTGCCCCCGCAGCGCGGCGACCGCACCCGCGCGCTCGCCCAAAATCTCGTCACCTCGACGCTCGAGGATGGCTGGGGCGTTTCGATTCAAGCCGATCTCGATCTGCAAGGCGGCACGCTCACCTCGATTTCGTCCTACCGGGTGTGGGACAATAACGAGATTCGCGACGGCGATTTCCTGCCGCGCGCTTATGTCGGCGCCGGGCTCAACGAACTCCATGATTTCGGGCCGCAACAGACCGACACGATCACGCAGGAACTGCGCGTCGCCTCCGAAAAGGGCAAGCTGATCGATTATGTCGTCGGCGGCTTCTACTCGCGCGCTTATTCGGAGCGCCGCTTCAGCCGGTTCGACACGGTCTGCACACTCACCCCGGCACCGACCGCGCTGACGCCGTGCACCGCGCCGGGCACCGTCGTCACCCGCCCGTTCGGCACCGCTTTCTTCGGCTCGACCTTCCAGAACGCCGCCGTGTTCGGCCAGGCGACCTTGAACTTGACGCGCCAATTCCGCCTGATCGGCGGCGCGCGCTATACTTATGATGCGCTCAGCGTCTTCCACAGCCGCCAGACGACGCTCACCGGGCCCGGCATCAGCCCCAATTTCGACCAGGGCGTGTTCGTGCGCTATCAGCAGTTGATCGCGGCCGGCGTGCCGGCGACGACCGCCGTCACCCAATCGCCCGCCGCGTCGAACGGCATTCCTTTCCGCGCGTCGACGACGGCGGACAATATTTCGGGCCGGATCGGCTTCCAATATGAGCCCGTCCCGCAGCTGACGAGCTATTTCACTTATTCGCGCGGCTATAAGGGGCCGGCCTACAATATCTTCTTCAACTTGACCGGCACCGGCACCAACGTGATCGCCCCTGAAACCTCGAACTCGTTCGAGGTCGGGCTGAAGAGCAGCTTGTTCGATGGCCGGCTGGTGATCAACATCGCGGGCTATTTCGCCGAATATCAGAATTTCCAGGCGAACAATCCCGATGCGATCGACGGCGTCGTCGTGACGCGCTTCACCAACGCCGGCGACGTTTCGACCCGGGGCGTCGAGCTCGACGCATTCTATCGCCCGACCCGCGACCTGAACATCACCGCGGGCTTCGCCTATACCGATGCGCGGGTCGATCGGTTCAACGCGCCGCTCAACCAGAACGGCACCCGCGCGGCGACGATCCTGCCCGGCACGCCGCTCGCTTATGCGCCCGAGGTAAAGGCCAATTTGGGCGTCAATTATCGCTGGCGCACGCAGGGGCCGGTCGATCTCGAGTTCGGCGCGCAGGGCTCGTACCAATCGAGCCAATTGTCGCAGTTCGACGCGAGCGACGCGATCCGCGCGGCGACGACGATCCGCGCTTATTCGCTCGTCGATCTGCAAGCCGCGATCGTCGATCCCAAGGACAAGTTCCGCTTGACGTTCCTCGTCAAGAACGTGGCCGACGAAAGCTTCGCCGCGGCTATCACCAGCGGCGGCCCCTATGGGACCTTCCGCTATCTGATTCCGCGCGAGGCGAACCGCTATTTCGGGGTGCAGGGGCGCGTCAACTTCTAAGAGTCCGTTTGGAAATGCGCTGAACGCGCATTTCGCGGTCCCGGCCCGCTCCCCCACCCGGCCACCCAACGGCATTATTCTGTGGGTGGCCGGGTGGGGGAGCGGGCCGGAACCGCCTTGGAAAAGGCGCCATGCGCCTTTTCCAAACAGGCTCTAAGCGCGCCGGTGATTTTCGCCGTCATGCCGGGTTCGAGTCCGGCATGACGCGATGGTCGAGCGTTTACGCGCCCTCCAGCGCGTTGATCGCCGCGTGCACCCGCGCCTCGATCGCCTCGCGCGACAGGCCCGGCGGGATCGGCGCGCCGAAGCGGAACGTCACGATGCCCGCGCGCTTGGCCCCTTTTTTCGGCCATACCCGCCCCGAATCGATCGCGATCGGCACCACCGGCAGATCGAGCGCGCGATAAAGCCCGGCGAAGCCCGAACGGAGCGGCGGCGTCGCGCCGGCCGGCACGCGCGTCCCTTCCGGGAATATCAGCACCGAACGCCCCGCCGCCTTGGCCGCCTTGGCATTCGCCATCATCGCGCGCAGCGCCTTGGCCGAGGCCTCGCGATCGACCACGATCGCGCCATAGCGCCGCGCCGCGCGCCCCCACAGCGGGATCGCCATCAGCTCCTGCTTGAGCACCACCACCGGATCGACCAGTTCCAGCGCGAGTTCGAACGTTTCGTAAAAGGCCTGATGCTTGGCGGCGAACAGATATTGGCCCGGCGGCGGCCGCCCCTCGAACCGGCTGCGGATGCCGAGCAGCCAGCGGCAGCACCAGCGGTGGAAACGGCACCAGCCATGGACGTTGCCGAGCAACGCCGCGCGCGACAGCCGCATCGTTAGCGGCGTCGCGAGCACATAGGGCACCGAGCCCAGATAGAAGATCAGCAGGAACGCCCAAGTCCGCGCGCGCGCGATCATGCCCCCCACCCCAGCCAAATCGCCGCGCGGCGCAGCAGGAATTTGTTATATTCGGCGAGCAGCAGCGGCGCCTTGGGATGGCCGGGCACGCCATCGCCCAGCACCTCGATCCCGGTGTCGCCGAGTGCTGCTTCCAGCTCCATCTTGGCGCGGCGCAAATGCCAGTCGGACGTCACCAGCCGCACGCTCTTATAGCCATGCGCGCGCAGCCAGGCGCTCGTCTCGTCGGCGTTGGAACGCGTGTCCACCGCTTCATGCCCCAGATCGACGCAACAGGCGAACAGCGCGGGCGAGGCGCGGTTGCTGAGCGCCAGGTCGATCGGGCGCACCGCCGTGCCCACGCCCGTCACCAACAGCCGCTTCGCCGCGCCGGCCCTCAGCAGATCGAGCCCGCGGTCGATCCGCCCGGCACCGCCCGTCAGCACCACGATCGCATCGGTGCGGCGATCGTCGGCGGCGCCGGGCAGCGCGAGCATGAACCAGCCGAACCCCAAGGTCCAGGCGAGCGCCACCAGCGCGATCAGCCGGCGGATCACGGCGTGCGCCCCAGCACGCGTTCGACCGCGAGCCGGGCGGCCAGCGTCGCGAGGAGCGCGAACAGGATCGGCAGCGCGATCAGCACCATCCAATCGCGCAAGCCGAAGCGCACGCCGCTCACCAATTCGGCGCCGAGCCCGGCGATCTCGCCGCCGATCAGCGCGATCAGCGCGAGCGCGAGCACGGCGCCCGCGATCCCGCCATAAAGCGTCTCGAGCGCGATGCGGCGCTGGAAGAGGCGCGCGATCTGGGCATCGGTCGTCCCCAGCAGATGGAGCATCGCGATCGTCTCGCGATGCGCGTCGAGCCCCGCGCGCGCGGCGAGCACGACGACGGTCGCCGCCGCCGCCGCCATCACCAGCACTAGTGCTCCGGCGAGCGCGATCATCGTGCGCATGAAGCGCGCGACCGGCGACATCCAAGCCTCGTAACGATCGATCCGCGCGCCCGGCGCGACCTGGCGGATCGCGACGCTCACCCGCGTGAGCCCGGCGGGGCTCGCGAGCTGGACGTCGATCATCGCCGGGATCGGCAGATCGGGGTCGGCGCCGTCCACGCCCAGCCAGGGGCGGAGCAGCCGCGCGAGTTCGGCGCGATCGACCGGGCGCGCGGCGCTCACCTCGGGCAGCGCGCGCACCGCCGCGAGCACGCGGCCCGCGAGCGCCTCGCGCGCCGCCGCATCGGCCTCGACGATCTGGACGGTGAGCTTGCCCGCGAGCTGGCGATCGAGCGTCTGCGCCGCCGCCAGCGCGCCGAGCCCGAAAGCGGCGGCGAGCACCGTCAGGAACAGCATCACCGCCATGATCCAGCGCAAGGTGCGCGTCTCGCCCGCGCTATCGAGCAGCGCGCGGTCGGCGGCGGTCGCGATCAGGCGCAGCTTCATCGCCGCGCCTCGCCCGGCGGCGGGAAACGCAGCGAGCCGGTGGGATCGAGCAGCCGCCCGCGCTCCAGCCGCATCATATGCGCGCCCGCGATCCGCCCGAGCAGCTGGAAGTCGTGCGTCGCGACCACCACCGTCGTGCCGAGCCGATTGAGGCTGTCGAACAAATGCAGCAGCCGCTCGGCCATATCGGGATCGACATTGCCGGTGGGCTCGTCGGCGACCAGGATATCGGGCCGCCCGATCACCGCGCGCGCGATCGCGACGCGCTGCTGCTCGCCGCCCGAAAGCGTCGGCGGGCGAGCCTCGGCGCGCTCGGCGAGGCCGACCCAGGCGAGCATTTCCTTCACCGGCGCGGCGATATCGGCCTCGGGCACGCCCGCGACGCGCAACGGGAGCGCGATATTGTCGAACGCGCTCAGATGCGGGATCAGCCGGAAATCCTGGAACACCACCCCGATCCGCCGCCGAAAGCCCGGCAGGCGCGCGCGGGGGAGCGCGGCGATGTCCTCGTCGAACAGCCGGATCGCGCCGCGCGTCGGGCGCTGGGCGAGGTAGAGCAATTTGAGCAACGAGGTCTTGCTCGCGCCCGAGGCGCCGGTGAGGAAATAAAAGGCGCCGCGCGCGAGCGTGAAGCTGATGTCGCTCAACGTCTCTTCGCCGGTGCCGTAGCGCAGCCCCACATTCTCGAACTGCACGATATTCGCCATGCCGGCGCCGCAAGCCCCTTGCCAAAAATCATCCGAGCCATCGCACGCGGCGCCGCGCGGCTCAAGCGCGCGAGCCTTGCCAGCGCCGGGCGCGCGTGCGATTATTAAACATTGGGTAACAATGGCGTTCCCGCTTAGCCTGTGAAGCGCGGCTCATGATCCTCGAATGTAGCGAGTGCCAGACGCGTTATCTCGTCCCCGACAGCGCGATCGGGCCCGAGGGGCGCACGGTGCGCTGTGCCAATTGCAAGCATAGCTGGTTTCAAGAGGGGGTGAGCGCGGCCGCGCTCGCCGCGAGCGCGGGGGCGATCGCGCCGCCGGCGGTGGACGCGGCGCCGATGCCCGAGCCGGCCGAGCCGCCGGTCGCGAGCGTCGCCGAGGAGATGGCCGAGCCGCGCGGCGATGACGGCGCCGATTATGACGCGTTCGGCTATCAGCCGCCGTTCCGCCCGCGCCGCAATCCGGCGCGGCGCTATACGATCGCGGCGGTCGCGACCTCGCTGGTGCTCGTCGCCGGGATCGCGGCGCTGAGCGCGACCGGCACCCAAGGCCTTGCCGCGCAATTGGGGCTCGCCGCGCCGAGCACCACGCCGCTGATCGTCCAGGCCGATCCGGTCCGCCGCGAGGCGCAGCGCAACGGTTCCGAATTGTTCGCGGTGAGCGGGCGCGTGGTCAATCCGTCCGACCGGCCGCAGCGCGTGCCCGATATTCTCGCCGAGCTGCGCGATTCGCACCGCCGCGTGGTGTTCAGCTGGACGATCGAGCCCGAGCAACGGCTGCTCCGCCCCGGCGCCAGCCTGCGCTTCAACAGCGCCCAGCTCGACGTGCCGAGCAATTCGCGCGACTTGCGCTTCAGCTTCGCGCGCCCGCGCGTCGGCTGAGTTACCGCTTGTGCCCCGCGCGCGCTTTTGCTAGGCGCGCGCCTCTACCGGCTCGGGCGCCCTTGGCCCCGCAGCAAGGCACGTGCGGTCGTGGCGGAACTGGTAGACGCGCAACGTTGAGGTCGTTGTGTCCGAAAGGACGTGGAAGTTCGAGTCTTCTCGACCGCACCAG